>SKEA01001015.1_pt1 | contig 22294 bp, 15 predicted proteins | sample 4826601 | NCBI WGS metagenome assembly SKEA01 (sample SAMN11008821, study PRJNA524170) | human gut metagenome | biome: Human fecal sample; material: Feces; isolation source: fecal sample from pouch patient p13, p53 | host: Homo sapiens | place: Israel: Tel-Aviv | collected 2016-07-06 | reverse complement strand
GAATTTTCCGATATTTGCCCCGATCATTGTGTAAGGAATCTCTGTGATCACAAGCTGCTGTCTGCCGCCTTTAAGCTTCACTGTCTCCACTTTACCTCTGACACGCAACTTCCCTGTTCCTGTCTCGTAAATCCTGAGCAGGTCATCTTTATTTACTACCAGACCACCTGTCGGAAAGTCCGGTCCCTTGAGATAGCGCATCAGCCCTTTGACACTGATGTCGTTATTCTTCATATATGCTTTTACAGCATCTACCACTTCACCCAGATTGTGAGGCGGAATACTGGTTGCCATACCGACTGCAATACCGTCTGCTCCGTTTACCAGCAGATTCGGGATTCTGACAGGAAGTACCACAGGTTCCTTCTCTGTCTCATCAAAGTTCGGCATAAAATCTACTACATTCTTATCCAGATCTTCGAGGAAAACATCCTGTGTCAGTTTCTCCAGTCTGGCTTCTGTATATCGCATGGCCGCTGCACCGTCGCCCTCGATGGAACCGAAGTTTCCATGTCCGTCAACCAGTGTTTTGCCTTTCTTAAAATCCTGAGCCATTACCACAAGTGCTTCGTAGATCGAACTGTCACCATGGGGGTGATATTTACCCATGGTGTCACCTACGATACGGGCACATTTTCTGTATGGTCTGTCATAACGGATACCCAGTTCATACATATCATACAGAGTTCTTCTCTGTACAGGCTTCAATCCGTCACGCACATCCGGCAGGGCTCTGGAGATAATAACACTCATGGCATAATCTATATAGGATTTCTGCATGACCTCCGCATAGTCGGTGGGAATCACATTCTCCTGTTTTGTTTCCATTTAATTTCTTTCCTCCATCTCAGACACATATCCATGTATCTGTCTTAATTTCCACATAACACTCCGGCGAAATCAGATGTCCAGCTCTGCATCCTGTGCATGCTCATAGATAAATTTCTTTCTCGGCGGGACATCGCTTCCCATCAGAATCTCTGTCACGCTTGATGCAAGTCTCGCATCTTCAATCTCCACCCGCTTCATCATTCTAGTTTCCGGATTCAGAGTCGTCTCCCAGAGCTGCTCCGCATCCATCTCGCCCAGACCTTTATATCTCTGAAGAGTAAAGCTTCCCGGCTTATGGGCACGTCTGTATCTCTCCAGTGCCTTATCATCGTACAGGTATTCCTCCTGCCCCTTCTTAGGCATGACTTTATATAATGGCGGCATGGCAATATACACATGTCCCTCAGTAATCAGATCCGGCATGAAACGGTAGAATAAAGTCAGGAGCAGTGTGGAAATATGCGCCCCATCCACATCGGCATCAGCCATGATCACAATCTTGTCGTAACGAAGCTTCGTAATATCAAAGTCATTTCCGTATCCTTCGGAGAATCCACATCCGAATGCATTGATCATGGTCTTGATCTCCGCATTGGCAAGCACTTTGTCAATGGTTGCTTTCTCCACATTCAGGATCTTACCTCTGATAGGAAGGATTGCCTGATAATTACGGTTGCGGGCAGTCTTTGCGGAACCTCCCGCAGAATCTCCCTCTACGATAAAGATCTCGCACTGGGAAGGATCCTTCTTCTCGCAGTTTGCCAGCTTTCCGTTAGAGTCAAAGGAATATTTCTGCTTTGTCAGAAGATTCGTCTTCGCCCTCTCCTCTGTTTTACGAATCTTTGCTGCTTTCTCTGCGCAGGAAAGGATGGTCTTAAGAGTCTCCAGATTTCTGTCAAAATAGAGTACCATCTGCTCTCCTACAACCTTTCCGGTTGCGCGTGATGCATCCTGATTATCCAGCTTTGTCTTGGTCTGTCCCTCGAAACGAGGTTCCGGATGCTTGATGGAAACAACTGCTGTCATTCCGTTACGGATATCTGCACCTGTGAAGTTCGGATCCTTGTCTTTAAGAACACCAATCTCTCTCGCATAAGTATTCATGACTGTAGTAAATGTAGTCTTAAATCCGGTCAGATGAGTACCGCCCTCTGCATTGTAAATGTTATTACAGAAGCCCAGTACATTCTCACGAAATTCATTGGTAAACTGAAATGCCACCTCTACCTGAATGCCGTCTGCTTCCCCTTTCAGGTAAACCGGATCATGCAGGACTTCCGCACTGTGATTCAGATCTTTGATAAATCCAATGATACCGTCCGGCTCATGATAGGTAATATCCTCGACCTCTGCGCCTCTTTTATCCTCAAAGCGAATAGTCAGTTCCGGATTCAGATATGCAGTCTCATGAAGTCTGCTCTTTACTTCTGTTGCTGAGAATCTGGTCTTTTCAAAAATCTCCGGATCCGGCAGGAAATTGATACTGGTTCCGGTCTGTCTGGTCTTACCCAGCTTCGGCAACAACCCTTCCTCAAGTTCAATGGTCGGGATTCCCCGTTCATAGTGATCATGATGCACATATCCGTCACGACTGATCTTAATGTCCAGATATGTAGACAGGGCATTCACAACCGAAGAGCCTACTCCATGAAGTCCTCCGCTGGTCTTATAGGCAGAATTATCAAATTTACCGCCTGCATGAAGAGTTGTAAATACAAGTCTCTCTGCCGATACTCCTTTCTCATGCATATCTACCGGGATTCCTCGTCCGTTGTCTGTTACTGTACAGGAACCATCTTTCTCCAGAACTACATGGATCAGACTGCAGTATCCTGCCAGATGTTCATCTACTGCGTTATCTACGATCTCATAAATGAGATGATTTAATCCTTTTCGTGAAACACTTCCGATGTACATTCCCGGACGCTTACGAACCGCCTCCAGACCTTCCAGGACAGAGATGCTCCCTGCATCATAGGTGTTTTTCTTTGCCATGTCTGTTACATTTCCTTTCTTTCTATCAACCGGATTGCTTACTGTAAATCCGGGAATGATTTATTTGCATTGCAAACATTTGTTCGTATTATAACTGAAATTTTATTTTTTTTCAAGCCTAAACATTCCTTGTCAATGGAATAAAATACAAAAAAATAATCAGAACTGAAATTCTGATTCTTTTCTGACTGTAAGCCTGTTCTGTTATAATTTGAGTGCATTTATCTTATCATTGGTTTTTTCAACTGTCAACTTTTTCTTTCTATTCAGCTATAAATCTTCTGAACGTTCTGACATGGGGTCGTACCCAATGTGCCCCAATGTGGTCATCCCTGTGTACCGGTCAGAGTTTTGGCACAGAGATAACCATCGTCTGGATCATAACCTCCATTATAACCTGTACGATTCTGGCAATTGCAACACCGCCAATCCCCGGCGGAGGTTTATCCTGTTATACCATTTTATTTGCACAATTAGGAATCCCCTCTGCAGGAATTGCATTAGTGATCAGTATCGAGTTACTTATGGATGCATTTTTAACAGCCTGCAATCTTGCATTTCTGCAAACAGAACTTGTACTTTCTGCAAAGAAATTGAATTTGCTGGATGAAGCAAAACTACGGAAATAATATGAAAAAAGCCGATCACAAAAGACCGGTTTTTTCATTTCTCTTATAATTACAATATTTTATTTATTTTTCTTTCTTGCACATTTCTCCGATCACATAGCACAGAGCTGCAACAATCATACCATTGATGGATGCAATTCCCCATGTCACTATGTTTGCCACGATCGCACCAAGAATAACTCCGGCAACTGCAAACCAGTTGACTGTTACGATCTCAAAGGTATCTGTATCGTAAGCTTTTTTATTCATAAAATAAGAGAGGACCAGGATGATACCAACCGGCGGCAGTGTACAGTTCAGGATATTCAGCCATCCGCAGAAGTTGTAGTACAGCCATACAGAAAGCAGTGTTCCGATAACACCGGAGATCAGAACCATGGGTTTCTTTCTCTTATTGAAAATGTTTGCAAGACCAAGTCCTGCTGTATACAGAGCATTGTCATTGGTTGTCCAGATATTTAATCCCAGAACCAGGATTGCAAGATAGAACAGATTCAGACGAATCATAACTTCAAAAATATCATTTCCACCAACAAAGATATAGGAGATTGCTCCAAAGAAGAACATCAGGGAGTTTCCGATAAAAAAGGCAACTACTGTTGCGATTGTTCCCTGTTTACCATTTTTTGCAAATCGTGTAAAGTTCGGTGTTGCAGTTCCTCCTGATACAAAAGAACCAATTGCAAGTCCTGCACCGCCGATAACACTCAGAGAGCCACTGGATACAGCAAACTGATCAATGATCGTGCCATCCCCCTGTCTTACTGCCATGACCATTGCCACTGTTCCAAGAACTGCAACAAGCGGTACGGCAATATAACTGATGATTGTAAGAGACTTGATTCCAAAATATGCAGATGCAGTCATACATGCTCCTGCGATCAGAATCAATACCCACTCAACTGCTGTGCTTCCGCCAAAAAGTTCGCGTGCAACAGGAATCGCAAACATCGCAATACCTACACCAAACCATCCAATCTGTGTAAAGCTTGTCAGTGCTGAAGAAATATAAGAACCTTTTTCTCCAAACGCTCTCTTGGAAAGCAGGTCAAGGCTTAAGCCTGTCTCTGCGCCTACATAACCAAGCAGACCTGTATAAACACCAAGGATCGCTCCACCCAGAAGAAGGGCTTTGATAAATCCCCAGAAGTCCAGTCCTGCTGCCATTTCCTGTCCTACCCACATACTCGCAGAAAAGAAAGTAAATCCAAGCATGATCATAAACATTGTCAGAAATCTGCGTCTGCTCCACTTCGGAACTGCGCACTCTGCAAAGTCAATGTCTATACTTCCCTGCTCTGTGCTATTTGCTGTTGTCATTTTTTCACTCATCTGTTCTCCCCGTTTTTCCTTAATCTAAAATATATTTTCGCAGTGCGTCCGTAAATTCTCCGATACGCTGCTCTGCAAGCTCTTTTAATGTAATATCTTTCATACTTTCAATATATCCAAGTTCTTGACGATACAGCCATTTTGCATCTGCCGGGCGGATATCCTGATAGTGGTTTGCCTTAACCCAGTCTTCATAGCTGATCGGAGTCGGATAACCCAGTTTTTCATCCAGAAGTTCCTTAAAATCGATCTTATCAGCTCTTTCACTGATTCCTTTCCAGAATTCCAGAACTTCTTCTACATGCTCATGAATCTCGTAACGTCTCGCACCACCATCATAAATAATACATTTTTCAAAAAGAGGGCTGCACATGGAAAGCGTCTCTCTTCTGAACTCAGGCGCAACAATACCACCTTTCCAGTAGAAGTCCACGTCCGGAAGGTTAATTCCGGAAACACCTTTATCATGATATGTACTGAAGATTCCTTCATAATAAACGGTGATAAAGCCTTCAAACTCCGGCCAGAACTGGCGGATTTCTGCAGTAAGCTTCTCAAGAATATCAATTCCTTTTGTTCCGCCGATAGTAAAGATAATAATATTACGAAGTCTTGCACCGTGATCTCTGTAGAAATCAGTTACATAACGAAGACAGTGAATCAGTGTCTCTCCGCTTGCAATGATGTCACCGATCATCAGTGTACTGTCCGGTACCATGGTAAGCTTGCTGTATTTGATTTCAAGGCCTGCGATCTCCTCCTCTTCAAAAACACGTTCACTTGAAAGAAAGCTGATATCATGAACACGGATATGTTCTCTATAACAAGCCTCTTCGAGAGGATAATTCAGCGCACCTCTCAAAATAGAAAGAATATTTGCTGTTGTAACCTTCTTCTGCTCCTTCAGATAATAAAGCATCTGAGAAGTGGAAGAAACAAGACAGTTATAAACCTCATATCCTACTATTTCCGGTGTATTCAAAAGCTTTCTTGATTCTGCCTCAGAAATAACATAATACTCATTTTCATAATCTCCGCCTTCGAGACGATAACATGCAACACCCTGCTCATCGAACTCCGGCACCAAAACTACATTATCCCAGTTTTTCATCTGTGCTTTTCCCTTTCCTCTACACTTTATGTTCATAAATCTTAGTTACTGTTCCATTCACAATAACGCATCTACAAAAGAGTATGATGAACTGCTCAGAATGTCAAGTAGAAAAAACATTTCCGGACATTTTATCCCATACAAAAAAGATCTCTCTGCCATCACTGGCATTGAGATCTTTTTCTTTTCCAGTCTTCTGACCGGTTTAGGTTTATCCAAAAAGCTTCGGTTCATTCTCAATCAAATCTTCTGCTAGATATTTTGCATCCATATTTTCGATTCCATAGCTATTATTTGAAATTTGTTCAGCAAGTTTACTGGAATAATAAATATCAAATGCCTTCCGTAAATCTATCCTTTTCATCTCAGAAATTGCATTGATGATATCATTTTCCAAATTTTGTTTATAAACTTCCTCCAATTGTTTCTTATCTACCATTGTTTGATCCATGATATACAATCATACATTAACCTCTTTTTCCCTCACATAATCAGTAATATCCTCTACCAAATATTCCTTTCCCTGTGTATGAAAAACATCGTAGCATTTAATCACAACACCGCCGTTCCCCCCAGTTGGGAATACACAGATACTTTCCATATGCATGTTTTCCTACAATGCATTTAGTAAAAATCACTTCACAACTACTGTTGCTACTTTACTCCAATTAGACGTTTTTCCGTTTACATCACTTACACATATTCTGACATAATATTTCTTTCCTGACTTCAAATTTTCTTTTGTGCAAGTAGTTTTATTTGGATCATATATCATTTCCGATATCATATCTGAAAAGTCAGCCTTTGTACTGAATTCAATCCTGTATAAATCTGCATTTTTATTATACTTCCATGTAACTTGAATCGTTCCCTTTTTATTACTTACACATTTCCAATTCTGCACAGGACTTGGAAGGATTTCGAAAGTTGTGAAACCAGAACAGTTCTTATAGCTTCCCTTTCCGGTAACCAGAACCGTAGCTGTTCCAACTTCTTTATTATTGAAATACTTTACCGTATAATTTTTACTGGATACTTTTTTCCCTTTATAAGTTACCGTAATTCCTGGTTTAACCATTTTACCAGTATAATTCATCGTTTTGGACTTCAAACTTAAAGAAAAACGTCCTGCTGCCGGTTTACAGTTTATAAAATCAAAACCATTTCCTTTTGCATATTTTTCGACATTTGTACCAACATTTCCATAGATTTTAAATCCATTAATTTTGTTTATAGTTCCATTGTCTTCATATTTATATCCAAACGCGTTTTTTCCTATGGAAATGCTTCCGTATAAATCCTGTAATTTAATTGAAGTAGCAGCACAATTTATAAACGCTCTTTCCTGAATATCTGAAAGCCTGTAAGATAACGTAATATTTTTCAAATTGATACATCCCATGAACGCTTCTCTTCCTATAATTCTTGCAATTGGAATGCTTACACTGGTCAGTTTAATGCAATTTGAAAAAGCTGATGGAGATATTGTTTCAACTGCCGGCAGCTTAACGCTCGTCAATCCACTATTTGAAAAAGCAGAAAGACCAATACTCCTTACTTTGGGCATAGATACACTGGTCAGATTTGTACATCCTGAAAAAGCAAGATTGCCTACTCCCAGAATGCTTGGCATAGATACACTTTTAATTTTTTTACTGTTAAATGCATTTATGCCACGAATATATAAAACTTTTTTGCCTTTTATCGTTTCTGGAATCTTCACATTTACTGCATTTCCACTATAATGCGTAATAACAATTGCACCATTTTCTTCAATATATGTAAATCCCTGATATTTCTTCTCAGCAGAACTTGTCCCTACTTCCAATTCTGTACCTGTTTCAACTGCCGGTATGCTCTCTGATGTAAATATCTCCTGCGCACTTACAGACATTGGTGTTATTGTCATCATGGCTGCTAAAATAATAGACACTGCCTTTTTCTTCATGTACTTTTCCTTCTTTCTTTTGTCATATATCATTTAATTTTTTTATCTCAAAATATTTTTTTACTGTTCCACTATAATTGCCTTTTCCTGTTATTGTAATAACCGCTGTTCCAACCTTCTTATTTTGACTATAAGATACTATGTAATCTCTATTTTGTTTTAACTTTGTTTTTCCAACATACATTGTAAATGTTGAAAAATCAATCATTTCAAAGATAGTTTCTGCATTGCGAATCGTAAAACCCAGAATGAGAAAACACTTCATGCTGAGTTACTTCTTGCAGAGATCACACAACTTATTACCGTCCTCATTGTTGATAAGATTCATCAGCACGAATACATCTGAAGTTTGAAGCCTTTGATTGCCTGATTTTAATATACATGCGCTGATACCTTCCATAACGAAATCATTAATCAGCATCAGATTCGCATGACCAAAGGTATTAATTCCATGACACTTTGGTATTAAAATAACAAAAAACCTATGCAACCTTAGAGATAAACAACTTCAGTTTTGCTGAGATTTTTAATAGATTCAAACTTTTTCTAATTTGCAAGGAAAGTCTGTTTGACTTCAATTACCTTTAGGAGACCATATTTAAACTGTCATTTAATGCATCTAATAAATCCTGACATTTCTGATATGCATTTTCACATTTTGTTAGATCACTGTCTTTTTTCGTTTTGTTCCATTTGTTAAATTTCTTCTCGTAATCGTTATATTTATCAATTACTTTCTTATATTGGCCAGCGGCTTTAACAAGTTTATCTCCATCAGGTACATTTTTCTTAATCAAATCCTGAAATTGAGTTTTTGACATTTTTAAAAGTTTTTCTTTTAAAGTTTTTCCTGCATCATTAGCAAATTCTTTTTTGGCCTTTTGATCGCCACATATTACAAGTATTAGTCTCTCACTACGATCAAAAAACTTTGATACTGTCTTATCATCAAGTTCTTTAATGCTATTTAATCCCGCTAATTTCCATCCATCAGTAACGTATTTTGTCAGAAAATCTTTCCAAATATCATTGTTCAGTTGAGCAAGAACTGCACAATAAGATGCAAGCGCTTTTTTCATATTTTCATTTTTTGAATTTGCTGTAATATGTACAGTATAAGACCTATTTGCTGTATCTTTCCATTTCACATCTGCCCAAGATACCTGTGCTCCAACTCCTCCAAAAGATTGAGCAAAAATATTATAATTAACAGTATATTTCGAACCATTCTTCAGGGTTATTTGTTTCGAACCTGATTTTAAGCCTCCCTTTATCTGCTTATATATTTGATTTGCAAGTTTATTTTGATTTGTTTCATATTTATCAATATTGCTATCCTTTATTGTATTCAGAACTGCTGTTGCAAAAGCTTCCAATACTTCATCTGGAACTTCTCCCGAATATCCGGTAATCGTCAATTGATTTCCTAGGTTTTCTAATTGTTCTTTTGCATTTGGTATTGTAATATCTTCGGAGCTTTTCGCTTTTTCAGCAAATATGTTTGCAAAAGATACTGCTGATTTTTCAATATCTTTTTTTAGAACCGCTATTTCGAATTCATTTTTTTTAGAACCACTATATTTTCCTTTTCCAGTTATTATTATAGTTGCAGTTCCTACATTTTTATTATTTTTATAAGTTATTTTGTAATCCTTATTTTTTACTAATTGCTTATTATTTAAAATAACTTTCGGGACCGGTTTAATTGATTTTCCAGTATATTCGTAAACTTTTTTTATGCTTGATATTTTTGCTTTAGAAATATTAAAATCGTTTACATCCTCTTTTGTCCCCCATTCACAAATGAATGTTGTGTCTTTTCCTACTGTTAAATTTCCAAAATCTCCATCATTCCATGTACCATCTGGAAATTTGTAATAGAACATCGCATAATGTTCATTTGCAGAACTAGGTTCTCCTAGATGCCAATTGGTATAATCTACTTTTTCTCCAGTGACCCACTTCCAACTTCCTTCTGTCTCTTCATCTGTAAGTCCAAAATATGCGCTGTCGTACCCTCGATTCCGTAAATACCCAAATACAACATCGTTTTCCTCTCGACTTTCAATTGTAGCAAGGTAGCCACCTAACGATTCACAATATGCTTTAGCCTCATCCCAATCAGAATGTAAATCAAAAATTGCATAATAATGCCCCTTATAATATAAAGCCTCGGAAAGAATATTATTTCCATTGCTTTCCGCTGTTTCAACCATTTCATCATCCTGTCCATCTGAAAATATTTCCAAAGCTGAATCATCAAAAGCTTTAACACTTTCTTCATCTTCACTTCCAAATTCAATATCCAACGCTTCTTCAAAATCTATGTTTTGGTATCCTTCAATTTCCGCTTCCTGATCTACTCCAATATCTGTTACATATTTATTCTGATTTGTAAACTCTTCTGCAACCACCTGCACTGGCTGGCAAATTATAGCTGTAGTTATTAATAAACAAACTGCCTTTTTCATACATCTCTTCCTCCAAAAGATAATTATATTTTACTGACCAATAGCCTCTTAATAATAAACGATACACCTAATGATAACATGCGCTTCACCGCTTTACAATTTTTTATAAAAACATCGTATACTAATTAGCTGTACAATTCCTTCTCTTTTAGTGCAATTAAGCTGACACTTATCTCCACAGCTTTATCCGCGGAGAAAATTCCTGGAGTTTCTTATACTTGACACCACCAGGTGTTGCTCACAACAACGAAAGCTACTCTTCATCTATTCCAAACTCCAGGCCATGCACTTCTACAAGAACGCGATGACAAGTTAATATGAGACCTGGCACATATACCCTATCCGCGGAGAGGATCATCAATCCTCATTACACCCTGCATCTTAATCTGTCATCATTTGTAAGAAGCTTGAACCTTTGCATACCAGCTTAATGAAATTTTTCAATATTGCTGATGCCCTCCGCAGAAACAGGATTCTTGACTTGATCTCATACAAACCTAATGCACAAACACTCGTTGTACATTTATAATATTCTCAAAAGAGGCAGAAAGCTCGAAGCGGCCAATGATCAAAACAGGACTCAACATTGATTTCCGGGAATCCAAAATCCTATTTTTAATACTCATCAAATTTCATATGTCCGATTCCCTTTATCGCAAAACCCATAGCAGTCTTTGCAAGAACAGGCCCGGAGATTAATTTAGGAAAGTCTGATATCTCCCCTGTCTTTTTCAAATTATCAAGTGCATTCCAAAGATTCTCTGTTGTAAATCCCAACTGCTCCTCGTTTTTCGTTGTCAGAATGCTATAGTTCTTATCGCCTATTATCAACGATATCGGCAGTTCCTCCTCAACAGGTAGAGATAATTCCAAATCTTCATTCCTGATCGCTATATGCGTTGTATTATATAAGTTCCTACATCCCCAACGCCGTTCTCCATCTTTGCCTGCAAAACTAAAGAACTCCCTTCCACTCACTATTAGCTCATTTACTTTATCCGCGGATTCCAGCCCTGACCATACCGTTTCGGTTTCCAGACTACAGCCCTGTTTGATAAAAGCACTCGATATCAAGAAAATTCCGGAAGAAAACTTAATCTTTTTAGATTGTGTCTTCCACAGACATACCCGTTCTCTTCCGTCACAGAGTTCCATGTCATGGGCAACCTGAGCCCTCAACAGCATCCCTGATACATAGGCCATCTCTGCCTCATTTGAAAGAATGATGTTTAATATCTTTCCATATGACAAATCTTCGATCAGCTCCTCTGTCATCTCTGTGAGCTGGAAGGAAGTACCTATCTTATCCCTGACCATTTTCTCATATTGGAATTTCTTACTCTCATCCAACCCGGCAGTAACTGATCTTCTTGATTTATCCACAGGTTTATTATCAACCCGCACTTCTTTATCCATAGTTTTTTTCTTAGACTTTTCTTCCGCTTTATGTGAATTTACAAAAACCGTCTCTTTACGTCTGCCATATTGAGAGGTGATCAGTCCTCCATCCTCCAGTTCGTCAACATATCCCCAGATTGGCGACCACTGATCATCAGCATCCCCAAAATAAGTACTATCGTATCCGATAATAGTTAATCTTCTATCATTTGCCTGATCCGATTTCTCGGGATCCGGTATCGGAGGAAATTCTATTCCAGCTCCTTTAGGATCAGAATAATAAAGAGACATCTCTTTATCGGAAACCAGGTCAACACGATAATACTTCTTCTGCCTTTCAGGATGCCCATACAAGGCTTTTGTCTCTTCCGTCATTTTCCAATATTTTTTTTGCACTGGAGTATATCCTGGATTGCATTTCTTGATCTGCGGGCATCTGCCTTCTATACACTTGCACCGGATTCCCTGTCCGTTGACATATCCCCAGCAGGGATCCTTTTCTGCATAATAGCATCTCATTTCCGTTTCCATAATACGGGACTGTTTCTCCGTCAAGCGAACGGAAGTCTGCCTGATCTCCTGCTTTTTGCGGATTATTTTAATGTATTCATAATCCTCTACCTGATCCACAAATTCCTGATCACAGACAGGTTTTCCCTTGCAAGGATAAACATTACTTCCACCAATGATATTACTTTCCATTTCTATTCACCCCAAGCCTATCTCTCATTTTGTTCCGGAGCAGGCGCATCTATTTCATAGGAAACCTTCAGATTCGAATAAGTCCATACCCTGAAAAAATCATCCGGTGCTCTGTTGGATTCAATCTTCATCCTAAAGACCATATCAGCATCAATATAACAGGATACCTTCAGTGCTTCATCACTGAACTTTCTGACCTTTACCGGAAATATCTCAGAAAAGGTCTGGCTGTTTTCATCCCCGTCAGTGATAATAAATCTTGCATCATCGCTGCCATCTATCACACCAAACGTAACTGTTTTCTCTTCCGTTGGGACCCTTTGTCCAATCTTGAAAAGCGGATAAAATTTGTTGTTTGAAAGTGTCAGCCCAATTGGTTTATTTAAGGTATAGCAGCCTGGTTTATAACAGATCTGCGCAACACCCGTGGCTATATCCCACATAGCCTTTCTGGGAAAGATCAGTTTCTTCCGGTCAAATAGTTTCAACAGCTTTTCCTGAAGAGGACGCAGCCTGCTGGATCCGCCTTCACATAGAATACAATCTATTGATTCCCTGTTCATTCCGGCATCCGACAGAGCCCTCATAAGACAGTCAACAGCCTGATCAACTTCATTCTCAATAAGCAGTGAGAAATATGGATAATCAATTTTCTCCATCATCATTCCATGCCCATCGAGATTTGCATCCATTATAGTAACAATATCCTCATCTGCCAGATCACATTTTGCCTGCTCACATTTCTGTAATAATCTGAGCTGAACTCTTGGAGATAAATCTTCTAAGGCAAAGTCCTCTCCTGATCTTGTGAATACATTCATACAGATTCTTTCTGCCAAGTGTCGGTCAATATCATTTCCGGCCATGGTAATTCCCACAGATGATAGTTCATGGACTATATTATCCGTGATTCTAAGCACAACAACATCAAGCGTTCCTCCACCCCAGTCAAACACTGCCACATTATGATACTTTCTCATCTCCGAAGCACGACTGCAGTAAGCCGACGTCGGCTCGCTTACAAACATTATTACCTTAATACCTGCCTTTAGTGCCGCTTTTCGGATATTGTTCTTTTTCCTAGAAGAGAAACCAACCGGAACTGCAACAACCGCCTCATCCATGATATCATGGGTACTGTTTTCAGCTTTCCTCTTCAGTGCCTTAAACAGTTCTGCCGCAATATCCACCGGTGTCCAGGACTTGCCAGCTATGATCCATTCCCTTTCTTCACCAATAACCGTTTTTATGGAAGAAAAAACCTCATACTCATCCTCTTCTGCAATGCTGCCTTTGGCATCAAGCCCCGTAACCACTTCCCCTGTTTCTCTGTGGATTGCAACGAAAGAAGGCAACGGCCTCCTGTCAGTTTCTCCTATATCAAACTCGTCATCAATACCATCTCCAATGGCTGTTATCGCGTGTACAGCACAATTGGTTGTTCCAAAGTCTATTCCAAAATAAGTTGCCATTAATTTCCTACCTTAATACCTTTCTGCTCAAGTATCTTAAAAATCTGTTTTAACTTTTCACGATATATTTTCCCAAGCATTTCATTCATAGGTACGTTTATTGTTTCCGCATAATCTCCATATTCCGGCTTGAGAGCTCTGGCAATATCCTGTAATAAAGCAACCTGCGTATCTTCCCGATACTGTACCTGTGCATCATTAAGCTTCTTTCTTTCATCAACTTCCTGGTTTGCCTGACTGACCCTTGTCTTTAACCCTTCAATCTCTGCCTGCTGTACTTTTATCTCTTTATCTTTTTCGCTGACAGTTCTTTCTGATTCATTTAACCTCTCTTGCAAAAAATCAATCTGCGATGTCAATCTGGCCGTTTCACAGATTGCTTTATCCAATTCCTCTTCAACTTTTTCAAAATGCTCTGCCAGTTTTCGCAATTCCATACTTCTTTTAGGAGGCTTATTTTTTTTCTTTTCTTTTAATATCCTGGTTTCTTCTACATACTGCTTGCCTTTAGCGATCCACATATTCATATTAAAAGCTGCCGGGATACCAGTCCCTGCTTCCTGCACAGACTTTAATGCCAAAGTATGTTCCATGATCGTACAAAAAGACTCCATATGATTTGAAGCCATTTTTACAGTTTCCCATTCTGGAAACTTAGTGTTTTTAGGCAGAGCCTCAAGAAGCAGTTCCCTGACAATCTCATATGCTGCTGTATCTATTTTTTCTTGTTCAGGCAATTTAGCAGAATTAACCATAGCCGTCAGGATATTCCCAAGGATCGAATATGTATTGGCGTCTCCTGCCAGCGCAGAAGCAGCAAAAGAACACATTAATTCAAATGTCCCATAGTCAGTATTTTTTTTAAATTCTCCACAGTTAAGTATGATCTTCCATGCATCCTTTATTTGTTTCTTATCCAATTCGGCAAAGATATCCAGAAAATTAGTGCCTTGATCCAGCTTTACCGCTTCAATTGCAAGGTTTGCTGTATCAGTATTAACTTTCACCTCATCGAGCAGCATTGTGTAATCATCAATAAACACCCGATACTTTGTATCATTCTCCTGTTCTTTGAGTACTGCTGCCAGTTTCTCTCTTATTGTTTTAACATCCATTTTTTCGCCTCTTTTCTGTCGCCTGCCTATTAGCAATTGGTAACACCTATACCCTCTGACACATTGCTTTTCACCGTAATATCCTTAGCAAACGACACGTTTTAGTCTAAATCCATTATACAGTCTATAACGTTGGACTTCAAGTTTTTCATCTCACCTTGAAGTGCTACTTTACAATATAACTCCACTTCTGACATAGCTGATTTTTATATAAGTTTTCAATAGATTTTGTCTCCGCGGAAAGGATAGAAACCCGGTTGACTACACGGAAGCATTCAAACAGAAAGTAGAATCACTGGACTACTATAAGATGCGCAATCTTAGAAATAACGGAGTCCTGGCATATGGAATCGTCACTACTTTCTCCCACGAAGATGCTGAGAAGATAGATATTGAAAAATCGCAGCAGAACAATGTGAAATGGCTGAAGAACACCTTTAACCTGACCCCGAAAAATGGAAAAAGTGTCCGCGGTGTTATGTACCATGGAGACGAATACGAAAATGTCCACTGCCACTCCCTTGTCGTTCCTGTAAATGAGCAGGGAAAGATCTGTGCCTCCAATAAAAGATTCCCTTTTCAAAGAAGCAAAAATATTGTATCATAGTAATAATTCGGTTTTTTGCCCGATGTATCTGTCATGTGCAGAACAGTAACTTATGATAAAAATTCTGTTGAGAGGAGAATTTATGTTCGAAACGATCATTGACGCAATCAACACATTTCTTTACAGCAAATTGCTGATTGTGATATTAATTGGTTCCGGCATCTATTTTACTATTCGGACCAGATTTCCGCAGGTACGTTTATTCCGGAAAGCCTGTAATGCTGTAATGGAGAAGCCAGAGGGAAAAGAAAGTGTGTCATCCTTTCAGGCACTGATGGTCTCTACGGCATCTCGTGTAGGAACGGGCAACATTGTGGGAGTATCTTCCGCTATCTGCATCGGTGGTGTAGGCTCCGTATTCTGGATGTGGATCATTGCCATTCTTGGCAGTGCATCAGCTTTGGCAGAAAGCACACTGGCACAGATATATAAGAAAAAAGGGAAAGATGGCAAGTGTTATGGTGGTCCGGCTTATTATATAGAAGCAGCACTGCACAGCAGAGGATTGGCAGTGGTTTTCTGTATAGCCATGATCCTGACTTATGCATTTGGATTTAATATGCTGGCTTCTTACAATCTTCAGTCTACCTTTGCCGGCCAGCCATTTTACAATGCAGATATCACGCCTTGGATCATAGGCGGAATTCTGGCACTGGTAATGGGATGGTGTCTGCTGGGTGGCGGTAACAGAATTGTGAAAGTAACCTCTACCCTGGTGCCATTTATGGGAATTGCATATATTTTGGTATCCCTATTTATCGTAGTATTGAACATCGGACAGCTTCCGTCAGTCATGGCACAGATTTTCAAAGAAGCATTTGACTTTAAAGCCATTTTTGCCGGTTTTGCCGGATCAGCCATGATGCAGGGAATCCGAAGAGGTCTGTATTCCAATGAAGCAGGTATTGGTTCTGCACCAAATGCGGCAGCATCTGCAGTAGTCAGCCATCCGATCAAGCAGGGACTTGTACAGATGCTGTCTGTGTTTATTGACACATTATTATTGTGTACTGCAACTGCCATGATGTGTCTGGTATCTGGTGTGATACCTGCAAAAGAACTTCAGGGTGCACCATGGGTGCAGGCAGCACTTCACAAGACACTTGGTTCTTTTGGCCCATATTTTATCATGATCGCCATGGTATTATTTGCTTTTACCACATTATTGGGAAATTGTTTCTACTGTGACAATCTGCTGACTTATATTCATAAAAAACAACCGGACAGGAAATTCATGACAGGATTTCGCATTGTATCAGCACTGGCAGTATTTTTTGGTGCAGGTATGGAAATGACATTACTATGGCATATCTCCGATGTATTGATGGGGATAATGGCGTTGATCAACATTCCGGTAATCCTGATACTGTCCAATACTGTAGTGAAGGCATTAAAGGATTACGAAATACAGATTCAGCAGAAAAAGAATCCTGTATTTTTCAGTAAGAATATTAACCTGAAACAAAAAACAGATTACTGGAAATAATGCCAAACCGCCCGGAAGATGATTCTTCCGGGCGAGTTGGTCGGCATCTCCGGGCACTTCATAGGGACGTACCCAATGCCAGTATTCATTACTTAAAAATAATATCTACATTTTCTTTTGTATTTCTCTTTGTATCCCACATTTCGATGCGCAGATTACATCCTTTTTTCGTCAGCTTAAATTTTTCATGCGTCCTCCTTATTTTATAAATGACGTGTTATTCTTTAAGTATCTTTACAGTAGAAATATTTGTAAGAAACAGAAGCTATTTCTTTGTCTTGAATTTCTTCATTGTGGAGTATGGACTGTAACCTCTGGATTTAAGGAAGAACAGGAAAATAATCGTCCAAAATGGACTTGATAAATAGTCATAGATGCTGTATAGTAAAAAATGTAAACGATAATCTATACTTTCTTATAAATGATTTTTCAGGCAGTATCCGCCACTGATTCCAAAGATAAAAACACATAATTTTAAAGAAATTAAGTGTTCAATAAAACTCGTCAAAATGTTATAATGTAAGTACAAAAAGGAGTGTTATATGAATAATACGATTTTTGATGATGTATTTCGTACAATGATCGAGAAGATGCCATATCTGGCGGTACCGCTGATCAATGAGGTATTCCACACATCATATCCGGAAGATGTGAAGATCACACAGCTTCGCAATGAACATCAACAGGAGGATGGAGAGATCATTACAGATTCCTGTCTGCTGATCGGAAGGAAAATGTACCATATCGAGTGTCAGAGTACAGATGACATGACAATGGTAATAAGGATGATTGAATATGATTTTGCAATTGGCATAGAACATGCTGAAAAGCAGGGGCGCAGATACCGGATAGAATTTCCAAAGTCCTGCGTACTGTTTCTGAGAAGTTCGGAGAACACGCCGGATTATCTGGAAGCAGATGTAGTTTTTCCAGATGGAAATACATATTTATATTCCATACCTGCTATAAAAATGGCTGATTATACAAAAGACAGCATCTTTGAAAAAAAACTGTTAATGCTGTTGCCATTTTATATTATGAGATACGAGAAAAAAGGACATGATTTTAATAACAATCCGGAATTATTCCAGATGCTTTTAAACGAATATGAAGATATCAGGGTAAATTTGGAAAAGGAACTGACGGAGACAGGTAAATCGGAACTGTATACAGATTTGACAAAGTTAATTGTAAAGATTGCGGATTATATTTTCCGTAAGGAGGAAGATGTCCGGAAAGGAATAGGTGATATTATGGGCGGAAAAGTTCTGGAACTGGAATCTGAAAGACTTAAAGCTGAGGGACGTACAGAAGGAGAAGCAATTGGACAGGCAAGGGGTGAAACTCGACTTGGAAGCCTGATTACTCGATTACTTCAGGATCAGAGAACTGAAGAAATCCCGATTGTATCAACAGACGCCAAAAGACGTGAGCAGTTATATAAAGAATACAATCTTTAAGAAAAATGGCAGGAGGAAAGGCAGATACCTTTCCTCCTGTTGTCGTCATATATATTTTATTTTTGATTTTTATTAGCAAATTACAAGTTGATTTTTCAGGTAGATTTCATTCAGAATCCTTTACGAAACAGAAGCTATTTCTTTGTCTTGAATTTCTTCATTGTGGAGTATGGACTGTAAACTCCGGATTTGTCTTTGGAGGTTTGGTTCCATGCCCGTATGGTCACATACCAGGTACCCTTCTTTACGTTTGTAAAGGTTACAGTTACGGTATTTTTGCCTTCTGTACGTTTCAGATATTTCTTAACCGGATATTTTTCACCTGCGGAGGTTTTGTATTTGTTTCCCAACAGGATTTCATAACCTGTGGCATTTTTGCATTTTGTGTAAGTAATAGTCACAGTGTTTCCTTTTACAGTAATATTCCTGATCTTTGGCTGCTGTGGTGTAACAACAGTGATCTTGACCTTCTTGATCTTTGTCCAAGAACCATAGACCTTATTGCCCTGTGCATCCAGAACCCAGCTTCGGGCCGCCACATACCAGGTACCCTTTGCCAGATATCGGAAAGATGCCTGTGGCTTGCCGGCTGAGGAAACTGTTTTGCTAAACTTGCCAGTTTGGAGCATATTTGATTTCTTACTGATCACGAAGTCATACCCCTGAGCACCGGCACATCCTTTGGAAAGTTTGACAGTTAATTTATTTCTGTCAATGGAGTAGCTGGAAATCTTGGTGTCGGCAGGTCGCAGGTATGCACCGTTTTCATCTATGATACTTCCGTCTGTGTGAATAACTCTGCCATTGAGGGATTCTGTACCAAATGCTATGAAATAATCCTGTCCTTTGGAAAGGGTAAAGTCAGCATATGGAATGCTATCCTCAAATGCACCGCCTACAGTTACAGTCTGGATACACTGCAGAACCCCATTCTCAACATCATACCAGAACAGATTTGCCATAAGTCCTGCACAGGAGGCATCTGCTTTTACAGAAAGCACAGCCGGAAAATCAAAAGTTCCGTTTCTTCCAAGATGGAAACCGAAATCATTCTGGTTTGTGGAAATCAGGCTGTATAATGCTGCCGGGATATATTCTGCTGTGTTTGTAACAGAAAAATCGGTATCTGCAGGTGTTTCTGCTGTAATGGAAGTACCGTTAATCTTCCAGATGAAACCATTCTCCATATCAAGATTCAGGGAAATATCTTTTCCTTTTATCCCGGATAAAACGGAAGCAGGAAGTGTCCTGGCACCATTCATGATAATGGAGATGGTATCTTTTTCTTTGGATGTCTTGATCAGATCATTAACAGTATCCCAGCTTTTCTTCTGGAAACTTCCCTCAATGTAAGGTTCCCCGTCACCAAGCTTTCCGAGATTTTTTGTATCCTGATGTTTGCATCGTTTACAGGTGTAAGTTATGATTCCATCAGTTTCTGTAGTTGGTTCTGTAGTGATAACGCCGTTGTCATAGTCATGGCCATATGCAGGAATCGTGGAGCCGTAATAGATGGTTCTCTTGCAGTCGTTACAATAGGTGTCCCCGCTATATCCACTGGAAGTACAGGATGGAGAGGAATAGTAGCGTCCAACTGTATTTTTGTGTTCGCATTCCTTTCTGGTGATTGTGTAAGTGATAGATTCTTTTTCGTAATTCCCCTTATCGTTGCCATTGTAAACTGCGGTAGCTGTAATGGGTTCTCCAACTTGTAATTCCTGATCAAGCTTAACATCGTTATCCCATTTCCAGTCAGTCGAAAAAGGGTTGGTAATGTCGCTGATCTTTTTACAGGACCATTGAACGGATATAGTAGTTTCATTAGGATCTGCTCCTGGTGCTACAGGGGCTTTTTCAATAGTAAATGTCCATTTTGGACTTACTAATCCTTTATGTGCAAAATAGGATTTACTTGCCTCTATCTCAGCCTTTACGGTATATGTGCCTGCATTTACAGGAACACCTTGGAGCGGTTGAGTGTTCTCATTGATATCATTGCAGTTACCTTTATAATATACCAATGAGATTTTTCTGTTATTTTCATGTGTAGGTTTAAATTTAAACTCCAATGAGGCTTCTTTAGGCTGACCATCGTAAATAAGATTTACAGGGGACTTAAATATAAAATCATTAACAACTTGAGCAGCTTTAAATGTGTTGGTAACGGTGTCGAATGAATAATTCCGTGTTCGAGATTCTGAACTGTTTTCTTGGTTAAGTGTAATCAAATAGCTGTTTGTAGAATTGCTTTCGAGCTTGGGTAGCCAAACATACAGATTAGTGTCATCAGGGTCGAGAGAGGAATGGTTTACAGGCTTCCAATTCCATCCACTAGAACCTGTTCCAGGTTTGATTGTTACGTTCGCATTTTCGGGATTTTCAATAGTACAACAGTAAACCTCTTTCCCTTCGTTTGTTGGGGAACCGGATACAGAAGAGGCTTTTACCGAGCCGCCATTAATGGTAATATTTTCGCAAGAACCTCCATATCCATAGCCGCCACCAATTCCGGCACCATCCGTAGAACTAGCAGTTACAGAACTACTATTAATGGTAATACCACTGCCAGCGCGTTGCTTGCTGCCACCAATTCCAGCACCATACTTAGAACTAGCAATTACAGAACAACTATCAATAATAATATTACTGCAAGAGCCGGAGCCGTGAATGCCGCCACCAATTCCGGCGCCATCCCCATCGATACTACGAGCATTTAAGATTCCTGCAGTAGCGTCTGAATTATTGGTTTTTATTATAAGCTGAGCTTTGTTATCTTTCTGTAAACCGGCATACCAGTTATTCTTTGTTATAAGACTATTTGTGCCTGTTAAATGGATAGTGACTGCAGCCTTCACATCTCCCTTTATTTGCAGCGCCGGACCAGCAGATGTATTGATATTTACATTATCAAGATAAATGTTGATGTTGTCTTGCTCTGAAATATTTGTTCCATCAACCACAATTCTATTTCCTGTTTCCTGGCTACATATGAATTTGTGATCTCCTGCCGAACTTATAGTATAAACTCCTTTCACAACTTTATTGCTCGTAGTTAAATCAATTTCTCCAGCTTGTTCATTTTCCGCAGCAGCCATTGCCTCATCGGGGGCATCATTAAATTCAGGAACCTCTTCTGAACTGAATACAGACAGTTCCTCATCTGTCTCTCCTGCCGCTTCCAGCTCCTCATTGGTAAAAATCTCCGGAGTTTCTTCCTCAAACACTACATCTGGATTTCCGGAAGTAAATTCCTCCGCAAATATGGTCTGAAGGGGCATATTTGTAGAACACAGTGCAAGTGCCAGCATCCCGGCTAATAATTTTTTCCTCATACTTTTCACCTTTTCCTTTCTTTATACATGATTTTCTGCATCCTGACTCTTTTGTCCTTTTTTTCTGAATTTGATACATAATGCGGTAATCACGACTGCCACCGTAAAGGAAATGACAGCCACCAACACATAACCGCCTGCGTCCTCATGAAGCAGGATTGTGCCGTACATTCCCGTAACGTTTATTGGCTTGTTTTGCATTATCCCCATTGCTCCCACAAGAGACAGGAATAACAGGGTACACAGAACAGACAGCCGACAGACTGTGCGCCGCTCCTGGCGGCGGTGGTATTCATGCATTCGCTTTTTTACCAATTCGATACGCTTTTCTGTATCGTACATGCCTTCCAACCTCCTTCCACAAAAACAGTCTTAAAAGTCCTTTCACTTATATAGGTACAAAAA
>SKEA01000983.1_pt1 | contig 22658 bp, 24 predicted proteins | sample 4826601 | NCBI WGS metagenome assembly SKEA01 (sample SAMN11008821, study PRJNA524170) | human gut metagenome | biome: Human fecal sample; material: Feces; isolation source: fecal sample from pouch patient p13, p53 | host: Homo sapiens | place: Israel: Tel-Aviv | collected 2016-07-06 | reverse complement strand
CCCGTGACGGCTGCGTTCTCGCCGGCGACGGCGGTATGGGCGTGGTGGAAGCGCGGGAACACGCCCGGGCGCGTGGCGCGCACATCTATGCCGAAATCGTCGGCTATGGCGCGACCTCCGATGGCGCGGACATGGTCGCCCCGTCTGGTGAAGGCGCAGTGCGCTGCATGCAGATGGCGATGCACGGTGTTGATACGCCGATCGATTACCTGAACTCCCACGGTACGTCTACTCCGGTCGGCGACGTGAAAGAGCTGGGCGCCATCCGCGAAGTATTCGGCGACAACAGCCCGGCTATTTCGGCAACTAAAGCGATGACCGGCCACTCGCTGGGCGCGGCGGGCGTACAGGAAGCCATTTACTCCCTGCTGATGCTGGAGCACGGCTTTATCGCGCCGAGCATCAACGTTGAAGAGCTGGACGAGCAGGCTGCCGGCCTGAACATCGTCACCAAACCGACGGACGCTAAGCTGACCACCGTAATGTCCAACAGCTTCGGCTTCGGCGGCACCAACGCCACGCTGGTGATGCGTAAATACAACGCCTAATCAGCATGTGATGCGCAAAGGGGAGCCACCGGCTCCCCTTTTTTGTCATCTTGACAGGGTAAGAGCCCGCAGGCACACTGCTCGCGGATCCATTAGTCTCTCCACTAATGCGTAAGCGTTTAACGTCAACCAACGCGCCTTAACCCTGATAATCAGGTGGAGGGGGCGTGTCGCTTTGCTCGCCTTACTCTGCGAATCTGGAGTAATGCATGTCCGCAGTTACTGAAACAACATCCCATTCTTCGGCGAATTTTTCGCTTTTCCGTATTACGTTTGCCGTCTTTTTGACCTATATGACTGTTGGTTTGCCGCTGCCGGTGATCCCGCTCTTTGTCCATCAGGAGCTGGGATTTGGCAACACCGTGGTTGGCGTGGCGGTAGGGATCCAGTTCCTCGCCACCGTTCTGACCCGGGGGTACGCCGGACGTCTGGCAGACCAGTACGGCGCTAAACGTTCCGTCCTGCAGGGGATGCTGGCCTGCGCCCTGGCGGGCGCGGCATGGCTGGCCGCTGCGCTGCTGCCGCTGCCGGTGCTCGCCAGGCTCGGCCTGCTGCTGCTGGGCCGCTTGATCCTCGGGTTTGGCGAAAGCCAGCTGCTGACCGGAAACCTGAGCTGGGGGATGGGCCTGGTGGGACCGGCCCGTTCCGGCAAAGTGATGTCATGGAACGGCATGGCGATGTACGGCTCGCTGGCGGTGGGCGCCCCGCTGGGATTATTGATCTATAGCCATTTTGGCGTGGCGGTGCTGGCCTGTGTCACCATGGGACTACCGCTCGTCGCCTGGCTTATTAACGGTACCGTGCGCAAAGTGGCGGCCCACGGAGGCGAGCGGCCTTCACTCTGGAGCGTCATCGGCATGATCTGGCGCCCGGGCATTGGCCTGGGCCTGCAGGGTGTCGGCTTTGCGGTGATCGGCACCTTCGTCTCCCTCTATTTCGCCAGCCATAGCTGGCCGATGGCCGGCTTTACCCTGACGGCGTTTGGTGGCGCCTTTGTACTGATGCGGGTGCTGTTCGGCTGGATGCCGGATCGGTTTGGCGGCGTTAAGGTGGCGATGGTCTCGCTGCTGATAGAGGCGGTTGGTCTGACGCTGCTGGGACTGGCGCCGAATGCCTGGCTGGCGCTGGCCGGTGCGGCGCTGACCGGGTGCGGCTGTTCGCTTATTTTCCCCTCACTTGGCGTGGAAGTAGTGAAGCGCGTCCCGGCGCAGGTGCGCGGCACCGCGCTCGGCGGCTATGCGGCCTTTCAGGACATCTCCTATGGCCTGACCGGGCCGCTGACCGGCCTGCTGGCGACCTCGCTGGGCTACTCGTCGGTGTTCCTTGCCGGCGCCCTCTGCGCGGCGCTGGGGATCCTCGTCACCCTTATCTCATTTCGCCGCTAGGTTATTGTCCGGCCTGAAATCGCTGTAGGAAACACCGCGGCGTTTGGCATGAAGGGGAGCCGTAAACGCCGCCGGTGGCTGCTGGGCTACAGCAGGAGCCACAGCACAAGGAGCAGGACAACCGCGCCCAGCGCCAGCTGCCACGGCTTAGCGCTCCACGTCCGCCTGGCGACAGGCTCCTCCTGCGGGATGGCCAGCGTCTCCTGGGCGCGGGCCACCCGCAGCACAAACACCTTGTTCAGCAGCGCCAGGATCTGCGCCGGGCTCAGCGTGGTCCGCGGCGTGACCTGCCAGCTGCGACTGGCGAAGTCGACAATTGTCTGCCACTCCGCGGCCTCCAGCGGCTGCTTGAGCGCTCCCTGCAGCGAGGTGAGCGTCGGCGCGCTTTGCGCACTCAGCGTTTGCCGCGCCTGCAGCCAGTACGAAAGCGGCAGGAAGTGCGTCGCCGGGATCAGCTCCCCGGACTTGACGCCGCAAAGCTCCAGCATGGATTGCCAAATCAGCTTGCTTGGTTCGCCGGTGGCGGCCGCCAGCTTAGTCACCAGCTGATTGAGCGTATTATGCTCGGCTGGCAACAGCGGGCGCAGGGTCGGCGGGCGCTGCTGCGGCTGCGGGATCGACAGCTGGCCATGCTGCAGCAGATGCAGAATGGTCTCCAGCTGCGTCTGGCTAAGGGCATGCAGCGCCGTTTGCCCATAATGCTGACGAATATAATCGCTCACCGCCTGGCGGTTATTGCCCTGACCGAGCAGATCGCTGAGCTGCGCTAAGGTCTGGCGATGATGATGATTATCCTGAGCGGCGGCTAAGCGCTGGTTGAGACTGGCCTCCGCGGCGTTGAAATGGCAGGCCAGCAGGGGCGAGTCGCCTTTCAGTCCGAGGTCATGTTTGACGCAGGCCCACACTTCCGCGTTCTGCTGCGAGGTCAGCGCCACCAGGCGCGTGATCAGTCGCTCCAGAACGGTGCGTTGCTGCATGGAAAGCGAAGGTTCGCCGGTGGCGGCAGTGCCTGATGGGCCTCGCCCTGGAGGACGGTCTGGCATATCAGCAAGGGGGTGCGTCATGATTCATCCTTTCGATATCGCGGTGCTGGAACCAGGTGATGAGTATGCCTGGCGGCCAGATTATGGCACACTTCCCCAGTTAACTCTCGTTCTCAGACAGGTACTGAACTGTGAAAATCCTCGTTGATGAAAATATGCCCTATGCCCGTGAGCTTTTTAGCCGTTTAGGCGACGTGCAGGCGATCCCAGGCCGTCCGGTCCCGGCCGATGCCCTGACCGATGCGGATGCCCTAATGGTGCGCTCGGTCACCCGGGTCAATGAAGCATTGCTCGCCGGCAAGGCCATTAAGTTCGTCGGCACCGCTACCGCTGGCACCGATCACGTCGATCAGGCGTGGCTGCAGCAGGCGGGGATTGGTTTCTCTGCGGCGCCCGGCTGTAACGCCATTGCGGTGGTAGAGTACGTCTTTTCATCGCTGCTGATGCTGGCTGAACGCGACGGCTTTGCACTGCGCGACCGCACCGTCGGGATCGTCGGCGTCGGTAACGTTGGCGGGCGACTGCAAAAGCGCCTGGAAGCGTTGGGGATCAAAACTCTGCTCTGCGACCCACCGCGCGCCGATCGCGGCGACGAAGGTGACTTCCGCTCCCTCGAGGCGCTGGTCCAGGAAGCCGATGTCATCACCTTCCATACGCCGCTGTATAAAGAAGGGCAATATAAAACCCTGCATCTGGCGGATGAGTCGCTGATAAGCCGCCTGAAGCCTGGAACGATTTTGATCAACGCCTGCCGCGGGCCGGTGGTCGATAACGCCGCACTGCTAAAGCGGCTGGAAGCTGGTCAGCCGCTGAGTGTGGTATTGGACGTCTGGGAGCCGGAGCCGGATCTAAACGTTGAGCTTCTCAAGCGAGTGGATATCGGTACCGCGCATATCGCCGGCTACACCCTCGAAGGGAAAGCGCGCGGGACGACGCAGGTTTTTGAAGCCTACAGCGCCTTTATCGGCCATCCGCAGCAGGTAGCGCTGGACACTCTGCTGCCGGCGCCGGAATTTGGCCGCATTACCCTGCATGGACCGCTCGATCAGCCGACGCTGAAAAGACTGGTCCACTTGGTGTATGATGTGCGCCGCGATGATGCGCCGCTGCGGAAGGTGGCCGGCGTCGCCGGTGAATTTGACAAGCTGCGTAAAAACTATCAGGAACGCCGCGAATGGTCTTCGCTGTACGTACAGTGCAGCGATGCGCAGGCGGCGACGCTATTGCGCCAGCTCGGTTTTAACGCTGTGCATCATCCTGTTCGTTAATGTCTTCTTAATGCCCCTGCCGGATACTCCGGCAGGGCCGCTTTATTTCTGGAGTAAACCACCATGTCTGAAGGCTGGAATATTGCCGTACTGGGCGCAACGGGCGCCGTAGGCGAAGCCCTGCTCGAAACTCTTGCTGAACGCCAGTTCCCGGTAGGAGAGATTTTTGCTCTGGCGCGCAACGACAGCGCGGGCGAACATCTGCGTTTTGGTGGCAAGTCGGTGATCGTCAAAGACGCCGCCGAATTTGACTGGACCCAGGCCCAGCTGGCTTTCTTCGCCGCCGGCGTCGAAGCCAGTGCAGCGTATGTCGAAGAAGCGACCAACGCCGGGTGTCTGGTTATCGATCTCAGCGGCCTGTTTGCGCTGGAGCCGGACGTACCGCTGGTGGTGCCGGACGTGAACCCGTTCGTATTAGGCGATTACCGCAACCGCAACCTGATTGCGGTGCCTAATAGCCTGACCAGTCAGCTGTTGACGGCGCTCAAACCGCTGATCGATCAGGGCGGGTTGTCGCGCATTAGCGTCACGAACCTGCTCTCCGCCTCGGGGCAGGGGAAAAAAGCGGTGGATGCGCTGGCGGGGCAGAGCGCTAAGCTGCTGAACGGCATCCCTATCGATGAAGACGATTTCTTTGGTCGCCAGCTGGCGTTCAACATGCTGCCGCTGCTGCCGGATCGTGAAGGTAGCGTGCGCGAAGAGCGCCGGATCGTCGATGAAGCGCGCAAAATTCTTCAGGATGACGGGCTGATGATCTCCGCCAGCGTCGTTCAGTCGCCGGTCTTCTACGGCCATGCGCAGATGGTGAGCTTCGAAGCGATGCGCCCGCTGGCGGCGGAGGAGGCGCGCGACGCTTTTACCCGCGGCGAGGATATCGAACTTTCTGAAGAGGGCGAATTCCCGACTCAGGTTGGTGATGCCTCAGGCAATGCCCGCCTCTCCATCGGCTGCGTGCATAACGATTACGGTATGCCGGAGCAGATACAGTTCTGGTCGGTAGCGGATAACGTGCGCTTCGGCGGCGCGCTGATGGCGGTGAAGATCGCCGAGAAGCTGATTGAGGAGTACCTGTACTGATGTCTGAGATGGAGCAACAGCCGATCTTTAAAATCGCGCTGGGCATCGAGTACGACGGTAGCAAATATTACGGCTGGCAACGGCAAAACGAAGTGCGCAGTGTGCAGGAGAAGCTGGAAAAGGCGCTCTCGCAGGTGGCGAACGAACCGATTACCGTCTTTAGCGCTGGCCGCACCGACGCCGGTGTCCATGGCACCGGCCAGGTGGTGCATTTCGAAACCCGGGCGCAGCGTAAAGATGCCGCCTGGACGCTGGGGGTAAATGCGAATTTACCTGGTGACATCGCGGTGCGTTGGGTTAAACATGTGCCGGCGGATTTTCACGCCCGGTTCAGCGCCACGGCGCGCCGCTATCGCTACGTCATCTATAATCATCGCCTGCGTCCGGCGGTGTTAAGTCATGGCGTGACGCATTTTCACCAGCCGCTCGACGCCGAGCGTATGCAGCGCGCCGCGCAGTGTCTGCTGGGAGAGAATGACTTTACCTCGTTTCGCGCGGTACAGTGCCAGTCGCGTACCCCGTGGCGCAACGTGATGCATATTAACGTTACCCGCTACGGCGCGTATGTGGTGGTGGATATCAAAGCGAATGCCTTTGTACATCATATGGTCAGGAATATTGTAGGCAGCCTGATGGAGGTCGGGGCCGGAAACCAGCCGGAGAGCTGGATGGCAGAACTGCTGGCAGCAAAAGACAGGACGCTCGCTGCGGCAACGGCAAAAGCGGAAGGGTTGTATCTGGTGTCGGTGGATTACCCGGCCCACTATGATTTACCGGTGCTGCCAATGGGCCCGCTGTTTCTGGCGGACTAATAGGGTCATTAAGGGTAAAGACAAACATGGACTTGATTCACTTTTTAATTGATTTCATCCTGCATATTGATGTGCACCTTGCCGAACTGGTTGCCCAGTACGGCGTCTGGGTTTATGCCATTCTGTTTTTGATTCTGTTCTGCGAAACCGGGCTGGTGGTGACGCCATTCCTGCCGGGCGATTCCCTGCTGTTCGTCGCGGGCGCGCTCTCGGCCTTGCCAACCAACGATCTCAATGTCCACCTGATGGTACTGCTGATGGTCATCGCGGCCATCGTCGGCGATGCGGTCAACTACACCATTGGCCGACTGTTCGGCGAGAAGCTGTTTAGTAATCCGAACTCGAAGATTTTCCGTCGTAGCTATCTGGATAAAACCCATAGCTTCTATGAACGTCACGGCGGAAAAACCATTATCCTGGCGCGCTTTGTGCCGATAGTCCGAACCTTCGCGCCGTTTGTGGCGGGAATGGGGCATATGTCCTATCGTCATTTTGCAGCCTATAACGTGGTCGGGGCGCTGCTGTGGGTGCTGCTGTTCACCTATGCCGGCTATCTGTTTGGCGATTTGCCGGTGGTGCAGGAGAATCTGAAGCTGCTGATCGTGGCGATCATCGTCCTCTCCGTCCTGCCGGGTGTGATTGAGATCATCCGCCATAAGCGGGCGGCGGCGAAGCAGGCGAAGTAGTTTAGCCTGTGTTGCGCGTGACGGTGCAGAGCGTCACGCGCAGCGGTTTGACCACTTTTTTATCCCATGTTCCGGGATGATATGATTTAATGTGCAACATTCATGGTCTGTAAGAGGCAAAAATGGCATTATGCGCCCCTTACGACAAAACTGGCATCGACCAGGTTCAGGCAGAAAGGTTATCAATGAGCTGGATTGAACGAATTAAAAGCAACATCACTCCCACCCGCAAGGCGAGCATTCCTGAGGGTGTATGGACCAAGTGCGACAGCTGCGGTCAGGTACTCTACCGCGCCGAGCTGGAGCGCAACCTGGAGGTTTGTCCTAAGTGCGATCACCATATGCGCATGTCGGCGCGTAATCGCCTGCATAGCCTGTTGGATGAAGGTTCTCTGGTAGAACTGGGTAGCGAACTTGAGCCAAAAGATGTGCTGAAGTTCCGCGATTCAAAAAAATACAAAGACCGCCTGGCGTCCGCTCAGAAAGAGACGGGCGAGAAAGACGCGCTGGTGGTGATGAAAGGTACGCTCTACGCGATGCCGGTGGTTGCCGCCGCCTTTGAATTCTCCTTTATGGGGGGATCGATGGGTTCCGTCGTCGGCGCACGCTTTGTACGCGCGGTGGAGCAGGCGCTGGAAGATAACTGCCCGCTGATCTGCTTCTCCGCCTCCGGTGGCGCCCGTATGCAGGAAGCGCTGATGTCGCTGATGCAGATGGCGAAAACCTCCGCGGCGCTGGCGAAAATGCAGGAGCGCGGACTGCCGTACATCTCCGTGCTGACCGACCCGACCATGGGCGGCGTATCGGCGAGCTTTGCGATGCTGGGCGATCTGAACATTGCCGAGCCGAAAGCGCTGATCGGCTTTGCCGGTCCTCGCGTTATCGAGCAGACCGTACGCGAGAAGCTGCCGCCGGGATTCCAGCGCAGCGAGTTTCTGATTGAAAAAGGGGCGATCGATATGATCGTTCGCCGCCCGGAAATGCGTCTCAAGCTGGCCAGCATTCTGGCGAAGCTGATGAACCTGCCGGCGCCGGTTGCCGTTTCGGAAGCGCCTCATGAAGGCGTGGTGGTGCCGCCGGCACCGGATCAGGAACCTGAGGCCTGATAAAGCAGAGGGCAGGGCCTGGCGGCGCTGCCCTTTTTTATTCATACGCGTTAACCGTCAATTCTTACGGGCATCATGGAAAAAGATCCTATTCCTCAGGCCACGTCGCCCCTGGCTACGTGGCTTTCTTATCTGGAACATCTGCACAGTAAAACCATCGACCTTGGGCTGGCGCGCGTCAGCGAGGTCGCCGGGCAGATGGATATCGCTAAACCGGCGCCGTTCGTTTTTACCGTCGCGGGCACCAATGGCAAAGGCACCACCTGCCGCACGCTGGAAACCATCCTGATGGCGGCCGGTTATAAAGTGGGGGTCTACAGCTCTCCGCATCTGGTGCGTTACACCGAACGCGTGCGCATTCAGGGGGCTGAACTGCCGGAGGCGGCGCATACGGCTTCGTTTGCTGAAATCGAAGCGGCGCGGGGTGACATCTCGCTGACCTATTTTGAATACGGCACGCTCTCGGCGCTATGGCTGTTTAAGCAGGCGCAGCTGGATGTGGTGATCCTTGAGGTCGGGCTGGGTGGCCGTCTCGACGCCACCAATATCGTAGATGCCGACGTCGCGGTGGTTACCAGCATCGCCCTCGATCATACCGACTGGCTGGGCCCGGATCGCGAAAGTATCGGCCGGGAAAAAGCGGGCATCTTTCGCGCCGGTAAACCGGCGGTGGTGGGGGAGCCGGATATGCCGCTCACCATCGCGGAAGTGGCTAGCGAGAAGGGCGCGCTGCTCCAGCGCCGCGGCGTCGACTGGCGCTATGAGGTGGAGGGCGAAACGTGGTCCTTCCGCGATACGGCAGGGGCGTTAAGCCACCTGCCTCTGCCTCAGGTGCCGTTGCCGAATGCGGCGACGGCCGTGGCGGCGCTGCGCGCCAGCGGGCTTGCCGTGGATGACGCTATCCTGCGCGCAGGGATCCGCGATGCGATGCTCCCGGGACGCTTTCAGATAATTAGCGACGCCCCGCGAGTGATCCTCGATGTGGCGCACAACCCGCACGCGGCGGCCTATCTCGCCGGGCGTCTCAAAACGTTAGCGAAAACGGGACGCGTGCTGGCGGTTATTGGTATGCTGCATGATAAGGATATCGCCGGCACGTTGGCCAATCTGGCCCCGGAAGTCGATGCCTGGTACTGCGCGCCGCTGGAAGGCCCGCGCGGCGCGACGGCAGAGCAGCTGGTGGAACATTTGCGCTGCGGTACAGTCTATAGCAGCGTGGCGCAGGCGTGGCGTGCGGCCATGGCTGACGCTAAAGTGGAAGATACCGTGCTGGTGTGTGGTTCGTTTCACACCGTAGCGCAGGTTATGGAAGAGATAGACGCGGGGAGAATCGGTGGCGAGTAAGTTTCAGAACCGTTTAGTCGGGACAATCGTGCTGGTGGCGCTGGGGGTGATTATCCTGCCAGGGCTGCTGGACGGGCAGAAAAAGCATTACCAGGATGAGTTTGCCGCGATCCCGCTGGTACCGAAACCAGGCGATCGCGATGAACCGGATATGTTGCCGGCGGCAACCCAGGCGTTGCCTTCGCAACCGCCGGAAGGGGCGGCGGAAGAGGTGCGGGCGGGCGATGCCGCCGCGCCATCGTTAGATCCATCGCGTATTCCGGTGAACAGCAACAGCTTCGATGACGTTCAGGAGCCGGTGGTGGCCGCGAAACCGCAGCCCAAGCCGCAGCCGAAACCGCAGCCGCAACAGCAGGCCTCGACGCCAACGCCGCCGCCGGCTAAGCCACAGCAGCAACAGCCACCGCAGCAGCAGGCGGCCCTGCCGGCGCCGACCGGCAAAGCCTATGTGGTTCAGCTGGGCGCGTTGAAGAACGCCGATAAGGTGAATGAGATTGTCGGTAAACTGCGGGCCTCGGGTTTCAAAGTCTATACGTCGCCTTCGACGCCGGTACAGGGTAAAATTACCCGTATCCTCGTCGGCCCGGATGCGTCAAAAGACAAGCTGAAAGGCCAGCTGGGCGATCTGCAGCAGATCTCCGGGCTTAGCGGGGTGGTGATGGGCTTCACCCCGAACTGATTGTTTTTTCCGCCATGCGGAGAGAACGTGGCGGGGAGAAACGCCCCGCAAACCCTGTCTCAGCCGCCCTGAAGAGGCGAAAGGCAGTCTGGCGTTGAATGTTTTTTCAGCGCCATTTTTATTTCTGTAGGGCATGGAAATCCCTACGCAAACGTTTTCTTTTTCTGTTAGAATGCGCCCCGAACTGGACGACAGGGCGTAAATCGTGGGACGTATATGGTCTGGATTGATTACGCCATTATGGCGGTGCTGGGTCTTTCTTGCCTGGTCAGCCTGATCCGCGGCTTTGTTCGCGAAGCTTTATCGTTAGTCACGTGGGGTTGCGCGTTTTATGTCGCCAGCCATTACTACGCTGACCTGTCTGTCTGGTTTACGGGCTTTGAGGATGAACGGGTTCGAAATGGGATTGCTATTGCGGCGCTGTTTATCGTGACGCTCATCGTTGGCGCTATCGTGAACTATGTGATAGGCCAGCTGGTGGAGAAGACCGGTTTGTCAGGAACCGACAGGGTATTGGGGATCTGCTTCGGCGCGCTACGTGGGGTGCTGATCATCGCCGCTATCCTGTTCTTCCTGGACACCTTTACCGGGATGGCGAAGAGCGATGACTGGCATCAGTCGCAGTTTATTCCCTATTTTACCCCCGTCATCAGATGGTTTTTTGAATACCTGCAAAGCTCGTCAAGTTTCTTGCCTAAAGTATAGACTTTGGGTCGTTGCTGAACGAGGAAAAGACGTATGTGCGGTATTGTCGGTATCGCCGGTGTTATGCCGGTTAACCAGTCGATTTATGATGCGCTAACGGTGCTCCAGCACCGTGGACAGGATGCCGCTGGCATCATCACCATTGATGCCAACAACTGCTTCCGGTTGCGTAAGGCTAACGGGCTGGTAAGCGACGTATTCGAGGCCCGCCACATGCAGCGTATGCAGGGCAATATGGGTATTGGCCACGTGCGTTATCCTACGGCGGGCAGCTCCAGCGCCTCCGAGGCGCAGCCGTTTTACGTTAACTCGCCGTATGGCATCACATTGGCGCATAACGGCAACCTGACCAATGCGCACGAGCTGCGTAAAAAGCTGTTTGAAGAAAAACGCCGCCATATCAATACCACCTCTGATTCCGAAATCCTCCTCAATATTTTCGCCAGTGAGCTGGATAACTTCCGTCACTACCCGCTGGAAGCGGACAACATCTTCGCGGCGATTGCGGCGACCAACCGCCTGATCCGCGGCGCGTACGCGTGCGTGGCGATGATCATCGGGCATGGCATGGTGGCCTTCCGCGACCCTAACGGCATTCGTCCGCTGGTGCTGGGTAAACGTGACGTTGGCGACGGTCGCACCGAGTATATGGTGGCCTCGGAGAGCGTGGCCCTTGATACGCTTGGTTTTGAATTCCTGCGCGATGTGGCGCCGGGCGAAGCGGTCTATATTACCGAGAAGGGCCAGCTCTATACCCGTCAGTGTGCCGATAATCCGGTCAGCAACCCGTGCCTGTTCGAGTACGTCTATTTTGCCCGTCCGGACTCGTTTATTGACAAAATTTCCGTCTACAGCGCCCGCGTCAACATGGGGACTAAGCTGGGCGAAAAGATTGCCCGCGAGTGGGAAGATCTGGATATTGACGTCGTTATTCCGATCCCGGAGACTTCCTGCGACATCGCGCTGGAAATCGCCCGTATTCTCGACAAACCTTATCGTCAGGGCTTCGTGAAGAACCGCTACGTCGGCCGGACGTTTATCATGCCCGGTCAGCAGCTGCGTCGTAAATCTGTTCGCCGTAAGCTCAACGCCAACCGTGCGGAATTCCGCGATAAGAACGTGCTGCTGGTCGATGATTCCATTGTACGCGGCACCACCTCGGAGCAGATCATTGAGATGGCGCGTGAAGCAGGGGCGAAAAAAGTGTATCTCGCCTCCGCTGCGCCGGAAATTCGTTTCCCGAACGTGTACGGTATCGATATGCCGACCGCCAACGAACTGATCGCCCATGGCCGCGAAGTGGATGAGATCCGCCAGATCATTGGCGCCGACGGCCTGATTTTCCAGGATCTCAACGATCTGATCGACGCGGTGCGCGCGGAGAACCCGGATATTCAGCAGTTTGAATGCTCGGTGTTCAACGGCGTATATGTGACCCGGGATGTCGACCAGCAGTACCTCGACTATCTTGACTCCCTGCGTAACGATGATGCCAAAGCGGTCCAGCTGCAGAACGAAGTCGAAAACCTCGAGATGCACAACGAGGGTTAAGCCGTTCACGCGTCGCGGGCCTGCCGTACCGAAAGGACGGCGGGCTTTTTTTCGCCCCTCAACTGTGCGTCAATAGTTGCGCCAGAGGCTATAATCCGGCAAAGTCTGCGGCACACGCGCAAGGGGTAACAGAACGTGAAACGACTGATTATTGGCATTTCCGGCGCCAGCGGCGCCATTTACGGCGTGCGGATGCTGCAGGTGCTAAGAGATGTGCCGGATATTGAAACTCATCTCATCCTCAGCCAGGCGGCGCGCCAGACGTTGGCCATGGAGACCGATTACTCCGTACGTGAGGTGCAGGCGTTAGCCGATGTGGTGCATGACGCCCGCGATATCGCCGCCAGTATCTCTTCCGGTTCGTTTAAAACCGCCGGGATGGTGATTTTACCCTGCTCAATGAAGACGCTCTCGGGCATTGTCCATAGCTATACGGATGGCCTGCTGACCCGGGCGGCGGATGTCGTGCTGAAAGAGCGTCGTCCGCTGGTGCTCTGCGTGCGGGAAACGCCGTTCCATTTGGGCCATCTGCGTCTGCTGGTTCAGGCCGCAGAGCTGGGGGCGGTGATAATGCCGCCTGTACCGGCTTTTTACCACCGGCCACAAAGCCTGGACGATGTCATCAACCAGACCGTCAATCGGGTACTCGATCAATTTGATATTTGTCTGGAGCACGACTTGTTTACCCGCTGGCAGGGGGCCTAGTGTCGCACTATGGTGGTGCATGAAATGTACGCTTGCGCTGCGGTGGTGCAAATTTGTTGCCGCGATCAAATCCTCGACATTTATTTCGTCTTTTTGCGCTCAGGCGCTGCGGTTTCGCCAGTAATGCTGGTATCTTCCCTTTTAAGACAATCCTGCAACTTTATTTTAACAAATTTAACCCTGTTCCCGGCACGCACCGGGAAGATGGCACAAAAACTGCAGGATTGATCGGCAATCACCATAACAAGCAACGCACCACATCACGACACTTAAGGGTACTGTATGAAGAAGACGATTCTGGCTCTCTCTTTACTCGTGGGAATGAGCAGCACGGCCAGCGTGTTTGCTGCTCTGCCGCAGAGCATTCGCATTGGCACCGACGCGACCTATGCGCCATTTTCGTCGAAAGACGCGAAAGGGGACTTTGTTGGTTTTGATATCGATTTAGGCAATGAGTTGTGCTCCCGAATTAAGGTGAAATGTACCTGGGTCGGCAGCGATTTTGACTCCCTGATCCCCTCCCTCAAAGCGAAGAAAATCGACGCCATCATCTCTTCCCTCTCTATTACCGAGAAGCGCCAGCAAGAGATCGCCTTCTCTGACAAGCTATATGCCGCTGACTCGCGTCTGATCGCCGCCAAAGGGTCGCCGATCCAGCCGACGCTGGAGGCGCTGAAAGGCAAGCACGTCGGGGTGCTGCAAGGTTCGACTCAGGAAGCCTATGCTAACGACCGCTGGCGCAGCCAGGGCGTTGACGTGGTGGCTTACCAGAACCAGGACCTGATCTATTCAGATCTCGCAGCTGGCCGTCTGGATGCGGCGCTGCAGGATGAAGTCGCCGCCAGCGAAGGCTTCCTGAAACAGCCTGCCGGGAAAGATTTTGCCTTCGCCGGCCCGTCTGTTAAAGACAAAAAGTACTTTGGCGACGGCACCGGTATCGGTCTGCGTAAGGACGACGTCGAACTGAAAGCTGCGTTTGATAAAGCGCTGGGCGAAATGCGTAAAGACGGCACCTACGACAAAATGGCGAAGAAATACTTCGATTTTAACGTGTACGGCGACTAAGACTGCTGCAGGCCCGCACAATGGGGTGGGCCTGCCGCCAGGTTCGTATCCATGCCCCAAAAGGGTGCATCTAAACGCGCTGTGGATCATTTCAGTGCAAAAGCAGCCAGTTTTTTGGCTAAAAAATGCATAGTTAAGCGTTTCTGATGCAAAAAATCGGCCTTTCTGGTGCATAAATCTTTGCCCTTAAGGGGCGAATAATGGCACGATAACTGGCGTAAATAGTTCTAATAAACCCGTTAGAATGACAGTCTGTCGAGGATAGTTATGAAAAAACTGGCGTTGTCTCTCTCTTTAGCGCTGGCCCTTTCCAGCGTTTCCACGGTCTTTGCCGCCATCCCGCAAAAAATTCGTATCGGTACCGATCCGACTTATGCTCCCTTCGAATCGAAGAATGCGCAGGGAGAATTGGTCGGTTTTGATATCGATCTGGCAAAAGAGCTGTGTAAGCGTATTAATACGCAATGTACCTTTGTTGAAAACCCGCTGGATGCGCTGATCCCCTCCTTAAAAGCGAAGAAAATCGACGCGATTATGTCTTCGCTGTCGATTACTGAAAAGCGCCAGCAGGAAATTGCCTTCACTGACAAGCTGTATGCGGCAGATTCGCGTCTGGTGGTGAAAAAGGGCAGCCCGGTAACGCCGGATCTCGCCACCCTCAAGGGTAAGCGCGTGGGCGTGCTGCAGGGGACGACTCAGGAAACCTATGGCAATGAGCACTGGGCGCCGAAAGGTATCGAAATTGTCTCCTATCAGGGGCAGGACAATATCTATTCCGACCTGACCGCCGGCCGGATCGACGCCGCGTTCCAGGATGAGGTCGCGGCCAGCGAAGGGTTCCTGAAACAGCCTATTGGTAAAGATTACCAGTTTGGTGGCCCGTCAATCAAAGACGAGAAACTGTTTGGTGTTGGCACCGGTATGGGGCTGCGTAAGGAAGACAACGAACTGCGTGAAGCGCTGAATAAGGCGTTTGCAGAGATGCGTAAGGACGGCACCTACGACAAGCTGGCGAAAAAATATTTCGATTTTAACGTATACGGCGAATAATTCTCACGCCTCGCCATTGCGTGCGTTTCGCGCGCAATGGTGAATGACAGACAGGGTAGGCAGCATGCTGTATGGGTTTTCACAGGTTATTTTGCAGGGTGCGCTCGTCACCCTGGAGCTTGCGCTCAGCTCGGTCGTTCTCGCCGTCCTGATAGGGCTGGCGGGCGCTGGCGCAAAGTTATCGAGCAATCGTCCACTGGCGCTGGTGTTTGAAGGCTATACCACTCTGATCCGCGGCGTGCCCGATCTGGTGCTGATGCTGCTGATTTTCTACGGCCTGCAGATTGCGCTAAACAGCGTTACCGACGCGCTGGGCATGGCCCAGTTTGATATCGATCCGATGATCGCCGGGATTATTACCCTTGGCTTTATCTATGGCGCCTATTTTACGGAAACCTTCCGCGGCGCCTACCTGGCGGTGCCGAAGGGGCATATCGAAGCGGCTACCGCCTTTGGCTTTAGCGGCGGGCAGACGTTCCGGCGTATTCTCTTCCCGGCGATGATGCGCTACGCGCTGCCGGGGATAGGCAACAACTGGCAGGTTATCCTCAAGGCGACGGCGCTGGTCTCGTTGCTGGGGCTGGAGGATGTGGTCAAAGCCACGCAGCTGGCCGGGAAAAGCACCTGGCAGCCGTTCTACTTCGCCATCGTCTGCGGCCTGATTTATCTGGTGTTTACCACCGTTTCTAATGGCGTACTGCTGCTGCTCGAACGCCGCTATACCGTTGGCGTGAAGAGGGCTGACCTGTGATTGAAATTATTCAGGAGTACTGGAAATCACTACTGTGGACCGACGGCTATCGCTTTACCGGCGTGGCGATTACCTTATGGTTGCTGATCTCTTCAGTGGTAATGGGGGGCATCCTGGCGGTGTTTCTGGCCATCGGCCGCGTCTCGAGCAATAAGTTTATCCAGTTCCCCATCTGGCTGTTCACTTACATATTTCGCGGCACGCCGCTGTATGTGCAACTGCTGGTTTTTTACTCCGGCATGTATACCCTGGAAATCGTCAAAGGCACGGAGCTGTTGAACGCTTTTTTCCGCAGCGGGCTAAACTGCACGGTACTGGCGTTAACCCTGAATACTTGCGCCTATACCACTGAAATTTTCGCCGGCGCGATCCGCTCAGTACCCGCCGGAGAAATTGAAGCAGCGCGGGCCTACGGCTTCTCGTCAGTCAAACTGTATCGCTGCATTATTCTGCCTTCCGCGCTGCGGATTGCGCTACCGGCCTACAGTAACGAAGTGATCCTCATGCTGCACTCTACCGCGCTGGCGTTTACCGCTACGGTACCGGATCTGCTGAAAATCGCCCGCGATATCAACTCGGCCACCTATCAGCCGTTCACCGCGTTTGGCATCGCCGCGGTGCTTTATTTAATTATCTCGTATGTGCTGATTAGCTTGTTCCGTAAAGCGGAAAAGCGCTGGTTGCAGCATATCAAACCTTCTTCGACGCATTGAGAACGCCATGTCCGACAATAAATTAAACGTTATCGATCTGCATAAACGCTATGGGGAACACGAGGTGCTGAAGGGCGTCTCGCTGCAGGCGAAAGCCGGGGACGTTATCAGCATCATCGGTTCATCGGGTTCCGGAAAAAGTACCTTTTTGCGCTGTATTAACTTCCTTGAAAAACCGAGCGAAGGCACGATTGTCGTCAGCGGCCAAAATATTGGTCTGGTACGGGATAAAGACGGCCAGCTGAAGGTGGCCGACAAGAACCAGTTGCGCCTGCTGCGCACCCGGTTGACCATGGTGTTTCAGCATTTCAATCTGTGGAGCCATATGACGGTGCTGGAGAACGTCATGGAGGCGCCGATTCAGGTGCTGGGCTTAAGCAAACAGGAAGCGCGCGAACGGGCGGTAAAATATCTGGCCAAGGTCGGGATAGACGAACGTCAGCAGGCGAAGTATCCGGTGCATCTTTCCGGTGGCCAGCAGCAGCGTGTCTCTATTGCCCGCGCGCTGGCGATGGAACCGGAAGTGCTGCTGTTTGATGAGCCGACCTCCGCGCTGGATCCGGAACTGGTGGGCGAAGTGTTACGCATTATGCAGCAGCTGGCGGAAGAGGGAAAAACCATGGTGGTGGTGACCCATGAAATGGGCTTTGCCCGCCACGTCTCTTCACATGTCATTTTTCTGCATCAGGGTAAAATTGAAGAAGAAGGGCATCCGGATGCGCTGTTTGGCGCGCCGAAAAGCCCGCGCCTGCAGCAGTTTCTGAAAGGTTCGCTGAAATAATCGGCTCATCCGGCGTCTGCGGACGCCGGATGAGCTTCCCGCTCCAGCCGATAGATCCAGTCATCGTAATCGATGCCGTTCAGATGATAGGCTTTCTCCAGCACCTGGGTGCGCACAAAGCCTTGCTTCTCCAGCAGGCGCGATGAGCCACGGTTTTCACCCAGCACCCAGGCATTGATTGCCTGCACCCCCAGGGTGGTGAAACCATACTCGCAGACCGCCCGCAGCGCTTCGCTGGCATAGCCTTTTCCCTGAGCCTGAGGCAGCAGCGCGTAGCCGACGTCAGCTTCGTGCGGATTTTTCGGACTGATGCGGAGCCCAATATCGCCCAGCGCCTCGCCGAATTTATCGCGCAATACAAACACCCCGGGATCGGCACAGCGGCTGGCAAACACGCTGCGTAGCGCCGTCTCGCTTAACACTTCCCCCATAAAACGCATCACCAGCGGATCCTGGCGCAGGCGCAGAAAAAAGGGCCAGTCATCGGTAACAAAGCGGGTAAGCGAAAGGCGTGGTGTGGTGATGGTCGTCATAAAGCAGTCAATACGCAGAAAGAAAAGCCTACCTTAGCACTTTGCTTTGCCAGGTAACACCGGCGAACCGGCCGGCTGGCGGTGAATTCAGGCGATTAAGGGCGCTGGTTGTCCTGAATATGGCGATGCTGCAGCGCCAGGGTGAGGCCATCCAGGCGTGGAGCATGAGCCAGCAGAATGGAATCAGGGGAGCCAATGCTCCCCTGTGTCAGCCATTAACTCAGCACATCCTTTAGCGCTTCGTCCAGATCGTACCAGCGGAAGGCGAAGCCGGCGGCCTCCAGACGCTTTGGCAGCGCGCGCTGGCCGCCGAGCACCAGGACGGCGGATTCCCCCATCAACAGGCGGATAGCGGCGGCGGGAACGCGGAAAATCGCCGGTCGATGGAGCGCATGACCCAGCGCATGGGCGAACTGCTCGTTATGCACCGGGTAGGGAGAAACCATATTGAACGGACCGCGCAGATCGTTATCCAGCAGCCACAGAATGCCGTTAACCATATCGTCGATATGGATCCAGGCCAGGTACTGTCTGCCATTGCCGATAGGCCCGCCGAGGCCGAGCTTAAAGGCGGGTGTCATTTTGCCGAGAATACCGCCCCGCGGAGCCAGTACCACGCCGGTGCGCAGCAGGCAGACGCGGGTACGTTCGCTTTGCGCTTCGCAGGCAATTTGCTCCCAGCGGGCGCACAGCTTATGGGTAAACTCATTGTGCGGTGGCTCTTCTTCGGTCACCACCACCTCCCCGAGGTCGCCATAGTAGCCGATGGCAGACCCGCTGATCAGCACGGAGGGAGGGGTGTCGCTGGCGTGGATCAGGCCCACCAGCCGCTGCGTGAGATCCCAGCGGCTATGGCACAAGCGTTGTTTCTGCTCGGCCGTCCAGCGTTTATCAGCGATGGGTTCACCCGCCAGATTGATGACGGCATCAATGTCATTGAGGTGGTGATGGCCCTCGAAATCGCGCCACAGGGTGACGCGCGGATCGAGACGGGCGCGGGCGGTATCCGGATGTCGCGTGGAGACCGTGACGCTATGCCCGAGCTCCAGCAATCTGGGTATCAGATGTCGGCCAATCAGGCCGGTACCACCAGTAAGCAGGATCTTCATACCACCTCCCTGACATGGTTAGCGACGCCAGCTCATGGTCATGGACACCGAGTCGGCATAGCGCAGCGCATGAAGTTTATCAATCTCCACTTCAGCATATGTGACCCAGTGATGTTCGCATGCGATATTCAGCACATCCTGAGTTAATTTTTCCAGCAGCGAAAAACGGCCATTCTCAAGATGGCTGATTATACGCTTGGTAATGGTGCGGTAGTTCAGCGCATCATTGATGTCCTCGCTGTCGCGCGCTTTATCGGCAGGGTAGTGAATAGCTACATTCACTACCACGTCCTGGCGGTTGGCGATCTCTTCCTCTTTAATACCAATAAAAGTCCGCAGGCGCAGGTTCTTAATACGAATAATGGCGTCTGGTTGAGACATTGCAGGCTTCCTCCGTGGTGTAAGTCCTGCAATCATACAACAAAGCGCGACGGGCGAGCAGGGGGTTAATAAAGCTGAATTTTTAACATCGCTTCCGCCGTTGCCGGCCGCTGCTTAATGCGCTCATACCAGTTGTGCACCGCCGGATAGTTCGCCAGATCGATACGCTGTCGGACATGGCAGTTCACCCAGGGCCAGGCGGCGATGTCGGCGATACTGTAGTGGTCGCCGCCAAGCCACGGGCTGCATCCCAGGCGCTGATTTAGCACCCCATACAGTCGTTGGGTTTCCACCTGAAAACGTTCAATAGCGTAGGGCACGGTTTGCGGCGCGGAGTGGGAAAAATGTTGATTTTGCCCCAGCATCGGCCCCAGCCCGCCGACCTGCCAGAACAGCCACTGCAGCGTGACGTAGCGTTCCCGCAGCTCGCCGCTCAGCAGCTTACCGCTTTTTTCCGCCAGATAGAGCAGGATGGCGCCGGACTCGAAAACGCTCAACGGCGCCCCGCCGTCAGCAGGCATGTGGTCGACGATAGCCGGAACTTTATTATTCGGCGAAATCGCCAGAAACTGCGGATGAAATTGTTCCCCTTTGCCGATATCGACCCGAATTAGCCGATAGGCTAGCTCCGCCTCTTCGAGGAACAGGGTGATTTTGTGGCCGTTTGGGGTGGGTGCATAGTAAAGATCGATCATAATATTTCCCGCCGTCGTGGGTCGCAAACTGTTCGAGTATAGGTGAAGCTGCGCAACCCGGGTGGAAATCCGCGAGCGGCGCATCGGGCTGGAGGCAGCCACGTGATGCTGACGCGCGGACGAGCAGTGACATCCCCGGCAAGCCAGGCTATGTTGGCTTATTGTCCTGTCTACCATCCTTGAGGAAGCCATGAGCCAGCCTGTGATTACCCTGTGGTCCGATGCCGATTTTTTCTCACCGTACGTGATGTCTGTCTATGTCGCTCTGCAGGAAAAAAGCCTGCCTTTTACCCTTAAAACCGTCGACCTGAACCGCGGCGAACATCTGCAGGCGGGCTGGACAGGCTATGCCGCCACCCGTCGCGTACCGCTGCTGGAGGTTGATGATTTCGTGCTAAGTGAGTCTTCGGCGATTACCGAGTATCTGGATGAGCGTTTCGCGCCGCCGGAGTGGGAGCGCATCTACCCGCATGATCTGCAAAAACGAGCCCGCGCCCGGCAGATCCAGGCCTGGCTGCGCAGCGATCTGATGCCAATTCGTGAAGAGCGATCCACCGCCGTGGTGTTTGACGGGGCGAAAATGCCGGACCTCAGCGAGGCCGGCAGGCAATCTGCGGAAAAGCTGTTTGCCACCGCCACCATGCTACTGGCCCACGGCGGGCAAAATTTATTTGGCGAATGGTCCATTGCCGACGCCGACCTGGCGCTGATGCTCAATCGCCTGGTTCTCAATGGCGATAAGGTACCGGAGGCGCTGGCTGATTATGCGTCTTTCCAGTGGCAGCGGGCCTCAATCCAGCGTTACGTGGCGCTTTCCGCCAAACGCTGAGGCTGATAACCCGCCGCGCTTCCGCTATCATAGAGGCATCGTAACCAGTGGAGATGGAACCTATGAAGCTGATGTTTGCCTCCGATATTCATGGTTCGCTGCCCGCCACGGAACGCGTGCTTGAACGGTTCGCGCAAAGCGGCGCCAGGTGGCTGATCATACTCGGCGATGTGCTCAATCACGGTCCGCGCAACGCGCTGCCTGAGGGGTATGCGCCGGGTGAGGTGGCGGAGCGGTTGAACAGCGTGGCGGAACGCATTGTTGCCGTTCGCGGCAACTGCGACAGCGAAGTGGATCAGATGCTGCTTCGTTTTCCAATAACCGCGCCCTGGCAGCAGGTGCTTAGCGAACGCTATCGCCTGTTTCTGACCCACGGGCATCTCTATAGTCCGGATAATCTGCCGCCGCTGGCCGCTGGCGATGTCCTGGCATATGGCCATACTCATATACCGGTCGCGGAAAAACGCGGCGCAATTTACCTCTTTAATCCCGGCTCAGTGAGTATCCCGAAAGGGGAATATTCCGCCAGCTATGGGCTGCTGGATCAGGGGCGGCTGCAGGTTTTAGCACTCAATGATAATCAGGTTATTGCAGAGGTTGCAATTTACCCGTAATTTAGCCCTCAATCATAAAGACGCGCCGCGAGAGCGCATTTAAAGTAAGGTTTCCTGATGGCGGAACAGAATCATTTGGCAAGCACAGAATGGGTCGATATTGTTAATGAAAACAATGAGGTGATAGCACAGTCCAGCCGCGAGCAAATGCGCGCGCAGTGCCTGCGCCACCGGGCGACCTATATCGTCGTTCATGACGGAATGGGGAAAATTCTGGTGCAGCGACGCACCGAGACAAAAGACTTTCATCCGGGCATGCTGGATGCCACCGCTGGCGGCGTCGTGCAGGCTGATGAGCAGCTGCTGGAATCGGCCCGTCGCGAGGCGGAAGAGGAGTTAGGCATCGCCGGGGTGCCGTTTGCCGATCACGGCCAGTTTTATTACGAAGACAAATTCTGCCGCGTCTGGGGAAGTCTGTTTAGCTGCGTCTCCCACGGGCCGTTCGCCCTGCAGGAAGAAGAGGTCAGCGAGGTGTGCTGGTTAACGCCGGAAGAGATCACCGCCCGCTGCGATGAGTTCACGCCGGACTCCCTGAAAGCGCTGGCGCTGTGGATGACCCGCAACGCCGGTAATGAGTATGATGATGCGGAAGAGAGCGAGCGCGAATAAAGATCGCAAACGCGCGGCAGCAATCGTCGCTCGCCTCCTGACGACAAAAAGGCAGCCATTCGGCTGCCTTTTGCTTTGACCACAGCGGCAGATTACTTCTGCTGCTGAGCCGATTGGATCGCGGTCAGTGCGATGGTATAGACGATATCGTCTACCAGCGCGCCACGGGACAGGTCGTTGACCGGCTTGCGCATACCCTGCAGCATCGGCCCGATGGAGATCAGGTCGGCAGAGCGCTGTACCGCTTTGTACGTGGTGTTACCGGTGTTCAGATCCGGGAAGATGAACACGGTCGCGCGGCCAGCTACCGGTGAGTTCGGCGCTTTGGACTTCGCTACGTCAGCCATCACCGCGGCGTCATACTGCAGCGGGCCGTCGATCATCAGGTCAGGACGTTTTTCCTGCGCCAGACGGGTCGCTTCGCGGACTTTCTCGACATCGCTACCCGCGCCGGAGGTACCGGTGGAGTAGGAGAGCATCGCCACGCGCGGTTCGATGCCGAAGGCAATCGCGGATTCAGCGGACTGAATAGCGATTTCCGCCAGCTGCTCGGCTGTCGGGTCCGGGTTGATCGCGCAGTCGCCGTAAACGTAAACCTGTTCCGGCAGCAGCATGAAGA
>SKEA01000981.1_pt1 | contig 22678 bp, 23 predicted proteins | sample 4826601 | NCBI WGS metagenome assembly SKEA01 (sample SAMN11008821, study PRJNA524170) | human gut metagenome | biome: Human fecal sample; material: Feces; isolation source: fecal sample from pouch patient p13, p53 | host: Homo sapiens | place: Israel: Tel-Aviv | collected 2016-07-06 | reverse complement strand
ATATAGAAAAATATAGTGACTTTAAAAATATTATCTTAAAAAATAATAGTTATAATGTTTTGAATAAGTTTGTTTTAGCAATGAGTAAATTATATCTTTATGATAGTCATATTTTTAAATTAGTACATTAAGTTGGAGATAGTTTATCTTTTGAACCATATAATAATGATTTAAATAGATTCATAGATGATGTAATTTATAACTTATCTGTTCCAGAAAAAAGAATGGATATTATATTTAACGAATTAAAAATTGGGATAGAAATAAATTCATGGTGCATAAAGGTTATGGATTTTGGATGTATAGATTTAAGATTGGTTATGGATATTTTTAAGTCAGAAGGTCTTTTTATAAGAAGACCACTTTTATAAACTATAAAAATGAAATATACATTATTTACCAAATATCTTAGTTATATTATAATTGAAGTAACATGTATTGATATTGTTTACAGTGGTTGTAAGGATAAAATATAAATGCGAGAGGTGAGTTAATGTCTTATAAAATTTTAGGTAATGATGTTAATAGGGTTGATGCTGTTGCAAAGGAACAGGAAAAGCTAAATATACGGATGATTTTATAGAAAGAGATATGCTTGTAGGTAAAGTTCTTAGAAGTCCCTATGCTCATGCTTATATTAAAAATATAGATATAGAGGAAGCATCAAATTTAGAAGGTGTATATGCAGTAATTACACCTAAAGATTTACCAAAGATAAAATTTGCAACAGCAGGTCATCCGTACTCATTAGATCCTAGTCATAGAGATGTAGAGGATAGATTAATATTGACTGATAAAGCAAGATTAGTTGGGGATGCAATTGCAGCGGTAGTAGCTAAAGATGAAATAATAGCTGAAAAAGCATTAAAGTTGATAAAAGTCGATTATGAAATTTTACCGACTGTATTTGATGCAGAAGAATCAGCTAAAGATGATGCTCCTAAAATTCATGAAGATAGAAAAAATAATATAATTGCCTCTTCTGTTATAGATATAGGAGATATTGAAAGTGAATTAAAAAATGCAGATTTCATATTTGAAGGTGAATATGAAACTAGTATAGTTCAACATTGCCATCTTGAAAATCAAACAGCATATGCTTATGTTGATAGTGATAATAGAATAGTTATAGTTACATCAACTCAAATACCTCATATAGTTAGAAGAATAGTAGGACAAGCATTAAATATTCCCTGGGGGCGTATTAGAGTTATTAAGCCATATATTGGTGGTGGTTTTGGAAATAAACAAGATGTGATAATAGAACCATTAACAGCTGCTATGACTTTAGCGGTTAATGGAAGACCAGTTAGATTTTCCTTAAACAGAGAGGAAGTATTTATTGATACAAGAACTAGACATGCTATGAAATTTAATATTAAAACTGCAGTTTCCAAAGAAGGTAAATTATTAGGGATTTATATGAAAAATATAGTTAATAACGGTGCCTATGCTTCTCATGGACATTCAATTGCAATGAGTGCAGCAAGTAAATTTAGACCACTATATAATTTTAAGTCTATAAAAGTTGAACCAAAAACTGTATATACAAATTTATCAACGGCAGGAGCTATGAGAGGTTATGGAATTCCACAAGTTTGTTTCGCTTTAGAGTCGCATATTGATGATATAGCAACAAAGTTAAACATAGATCCAATAAAATTAAGAAAAAATAACTTTATATCACTTGGTCATATTGATCCTTTAAATGAAATTAAAGTAAGATCTTTTGAATTAGACAAATGTATTGAAAAAGGAAAAGAATTAATCAGATGGGATGAAAAAAAGAAAATATATAAAGAGCAATCATCAAATAAAAGAAGAGGCTTAGGAATGGCTTGTTTTAGCTATTTTTCAGGTACTCATCCAGTATCCCTAGAATTAGCGGGTGCAAGAGTTGTAATGAATCAAGATGGTTCTGTTCAATTGCAAGTAGGTGCAACAGAGATAGGACAAGGTAGTGATACTGTATTTTCTCAAATGGTAGCTGAAGTTTTAGGAATAAATATAGAGGATGTTCATATTATTACAACTCAAGATACTGATATTACTCCATTTGATACAGGAGCATATGCTTCAAGGCAGAGCTTTGTTACAGGAGCAGTAGTTAAAAAAGCGGCACAAGAAGTTAAGGAAAAAGTTCTTTCTATTACAAGTAAAAAATATGGCTTAAATATCGAAGAGTTAGATATTGAAGATGGAAATATAATTGAGAAAAAATTAGGAGATGTACTATGTCCATTAGGAGATATAGCATTATATTCTTATTATGATAGGATAAATGCAAAACCTATAGCAAGTGATACCTATGAAAATGTAAGAGTAAACGCAGTTGCATATGGTGTAACTTTTGCAGAAGTTGAAGTTGATATTGAAACAGGAAAGATTGAAGTTTTAGAAATATATAATATTCATGATTCAGGAAAAATATTAAATCATAAGTTGGCAGAAGGACAAGTTCAGGGGGGAGTAAGTATGGGACTGGGTTATGCATTATCAGAACAATTATTATTTGATAAAGAGTCAGGTAAACCCTTAAATAATAATTTATTAGACTATAAACTTCAAACAATACTAGATACTCCTGATATTGGTGTAGAGTTTGTAGAAGATGCAGATCCAGCTGGTAGTTTTGGACAGAAATCTTTAGGAGAAAATCCTACTATTTCTCCTGCTCCAGCAATAAGAAATGCGGTATTAGATGCAACTGGAGTGGCATTTAATAAAATACCTATGAATCCACAAAGTGTTTTTGAAAAATTCAAAGAAGTTGGATTAATTTAAGGGAGATGCCTATATGTTTGATATAAAGGAAATAAAGGAGCCAAAATCCTTAGATGAAGCATTAAAGATATTAGATAGTAATACTAAATTAAAGATAATAAGCGGAGGAACTGATGTATTAATAAAATTACATCATGGTAAATTTAACGATGCAGAGCTTTTAAGTATAAATAATTTAGATATATTAAGAGATATTAAGATCTTTGAGGATAACACAATTTCAATAGGAGCTAATACAACATTTTCAGATATTTTTAGAAGTGATATAATTAATAAGAATATTCCAATATTAAGTGAAGCAGCTGTATCAATGGGAGGGCCTCAGATAAGAAATATGGCGACTATAGGTGGTAATGTATGTAATGGAGCAGTTTCAGCAGATAGTGCACCAGCTTTATTTTCGCTTAATGCAGAGCTTAAACTTAAGAGTTTGAATAATGAACGTATAGTTAAAATTACTGAATTTTATAATGGACCAGGTAAAGTCAAAATTGAAAAAAATGAAATATTGACTGAAATTTTAATAAATGAAAATGATTACAAAAATAAGAAAGGTAAATATATTAAGTTTGCTAATAGAAAAGCCCTTGATATATCAATGTTAGGGGTAGCTCTTTTATATGAGATAGAAGATAATAGTTTCAAGGACTTAAGAGTTTCTTTAGGAGTAGCATCTCCAACGCCTATACGTTGTAGAGCTGCTGAAAACTTTGCTATAGGGAAAGTTGTAACTAATGAAGTTATTAATAAAATTGCTGAGCTAGCAAGAAATGAATCTAATCCTAGAAATTCATGGAGAGGTTCTAGAGATTATAGATTACATCTGATAAATACTTTAATCAAAAAAATATTAAGTGATGATTTAATAAAAAGTGAGGTAAAGTAATATGGATGATTCTATTATGAAAAAGATTAATATTATAGTAAATGATAATGAATACAACATAGAAGTTGATATTAGAGAATCTCTTTTAGATGTATTGAGAAATAGACTTTTTTTAACTGGAGTAAAAAGAGGATGTTCTGTAGGTGAATGTGGAGCTTGTACTGTACTCATAGATGGTGTACCGGTAGATTCATGTATTTATCTTGCTATATGGGCAGATAAAAAGAAGATATTGACTATTGAAGGTGTAGCTAGAGATGGAAAATTAAGTGGAGTCCAACAAGCTTATATAGATGAAGGTGCTATTCAATGTGGATTTTGTACACCTGGACTTGTTTTAACAACAACAGCATTAGTTAATAGTGGGAAAAAGTATACAGATGAAGAAATAAAAAGAGAGTTATCAGGACATTTATGTAGGTGTACCGGATATCAAAAGATATTTAAAGCAACTAAAAAATCTTTACAAAAAAATAATTAAATATTTACTAAGGGGAGATTAAAATTGAAAAACGTTTATGGAATAAAAGGAAATATAATATATACAAAAGTATTTGGGAAATATGAAGTTGTAAGTAATGGAATAATAGTAGTAGAAAATGAAAGAGTTAAAGGCGTTTATAATGAGTTACCAGAAAAGTATAAGAATATTGATATAAAAGATTATGGAGATAAATTAATTATTCCTGGATTTATTGATTTACATTTACATGCGCCACAATTCCCTAATATGGGGTTAGGCTTAGATAAGGAGTTAATGCCGTGGCTAAATAAATATACATTTCCAGAAGAAGCAAAATATGATGATTTACAATATGCTGAGAGTGTATATAAGAAGTTAATAAAAAAAATATGGAGTGTTGGAACTACTAGATGCTGTATATTTAACACAATTCACAAAGAAAGCACAAAGTTACTTTTAGATTTATTTAATAAGTCTGGATTAGGAGCATATATTGGAAAAGTTAATATGGACAGAGAATGTCCAGATATATTAATAGAGGATACTAATAAATCAATTTCAGAAACTATGGAATTCATAAAAGAATATAAGGATAAATATAAATTGCTAAAACCAATAATAACTCCAAGATTTGTTCCAACCTGTAGTTTTGAATTACTAAAAAACTTAGGAGAAATAGCAGAAAAATATGATATACCAATACAATCTCATCTTTGTGAAAACTCAGGTGAAATAGAATTAGTTAAAAAGCTACATCCTGAATGTAGAAATTATACTGAAGTATATGATAAAGCAAATTTATTAAAAGAAAATAAGGCTATAATGGCTCACTGTGTATTAGTAAATGAAGAGGAAATAGATATATTAAGAGATAAAAAGGTATTTATAGCTCATTGTCCAACATCTAATTTAAATTTATCTAGTGGAATAGCTCCAATTAGAAGATTAATTGAAAGAAAAGTTAATGTTGGATTAGCTTCAGATATATCAGGTGGACATACTTTATCAATACCAGAAGTTATAACCTCTTCAGCACAAGTATCAAATATAAGATGGCTTAATAGTAATAAGGTTGAAGAAAAACTTACAACAGCAGAATTATTTTATTTAGCAACTAAGGGAGGAGGAAAATTCTTTGGTAAAGTTGGTAGCTTTGAAGAGGATTATGAGTTCGATGCATTAATCATAGATGATAGTGACTTAATTATTGAAAATAATCTTTCAATAGAAGAGAGATTGCAAAAGTTCTTATATATAGGAAACTCTAATAATATTATCGAAAGATATGTTTCGGGAAATCTTATTAATGAACCTATTTTTTAGAGTTATATAGTTTGAAATTAATATAACTGGATTATATCTTATAAACTTAGATATAATCCAGTTTTGTTTATAATTATAAAAATTAGGAAGGTTTATTTATGTGATATAATTAAAATAGATATAAAAAAGAATTATAAGGTGGAGGGTATTATGGGAAATGATGAATTGGAGAGGCTTAGTATTGAACATATTAGAATTTATGAAAGCTTTGAGAAAAAAGAAAAGTGTGCACTATGTAGATCTATAGAGGAATTTGAAAATCAAATATTAAATTCTATATCTACAGATTTAGTTATGGATTTAGAGTTTTTTCCTAAATTCGGTGATGAGTATACATTTTGTGATTATCATATGAGCAAAATGGAGGATATGAGAGATAAATTAGGGATGGCAATAATGTTAAAGAAGCTTATTATATTAGAAATTAGAAAAATGGAAAATGGTCAAGTTGAAAATAAAACTTCTAAGCTTTTTATGAGAAAGTCACATTATAAGAAGTGTTTTGTTTGTGAAAAAGTAAATATTAAGGCTATCAATAGTGATATTTCTATTACGTTAGATTTGTGGAAAAATAGAGAGTCTTTTAGAAAGAACTTTAGAAAGCAAGAATATTTTTGTTTTAAGCATAATAGACTTCTTATAAATGAAGCTAAAAATAAACTAAGTAAAAAAGAATTTCAAGTATTTAGAGAAGAAATAACTAGTGTTCAAATGAAGTATTGTAAAGAGCTAGAAAATGATTTAGAGTGGTTTATTAATAAATTTGATTATAGATATAGTAGTGAACCTTGGTATAACTCTAAAGATTCTATATATAGGGCAAGGGAAATATTAAGAAAAGGTAATATTTAAATACGTTTTAGGGGTGGTTATATGTTTAAATTAAATTTAAAAGATGAAGATATTTTAATGAAAATAATAGTTAAAAAAATAGCAACTAAAAAAGATGTTGTTACTAATTTTGTAGGTAATCTTTTGACTGCTGCAGGGGGAGATGTTGCAGATACAGTGTACTTAATATTAACTAAAGATATTCTTTATTTAGAGTATAAAGGACATGCAAGTATTGGATATGCTGAAGAAACAAGAAATGTTGAAAAGATATTGTTGGATGATTTAAAAGAGTTTTCGGTAAGCGCTAATAAAAATGAAGAACTAATAGAAATAAATACTGATAAAAAGCACTTTTTATTTATTAGAGATAATATAAAAGGAAATGATTTAGCTTTTGCTATGTCTAAAGTAATAAAAGATATTAAATATCAAGAAAATTAATTAGAGGTTAATGGGAGAGAGTAGGTAGATTTGTGTAAAAAAACAAATCTACCTACTCTCTTCCTATAATTATAAAATTGCTCCCTCTGTTTTATAGTGCATAAGAGAAATCTATTTTATTACTCATTTCTTTTAACTTCTTCATACTTACCCCTAAATATCTCATAGTTGTTTTTATATCAGAGTGATTTAATACATGTCTAACTAATTCTATATCATGTCCTGATTCTTCATATAATGTATGAGCAAAAAGTTTTCTAAATGAATGAGTACCAATATTTTTATAACCTAAATAGTCAGTGATTATTTTTAATTGTTGTTGCATATTTCTTACTTTATTAGGATAAATGAAATCATCTTTATCTAAATTATTATTAACTGCATATTCTAATAATTTATTATACATTGCATCATTTAAATCTCTATTTTGCCACTTACCTGTTTTTATCTCCTTAATAGCAAATTTACTTCTATTAAAATCTGAAACCTTCAAATTAACTATATCTGAAGCTCTAAATCCTAATGTTGCCTGAAGTGCTAATGCAAAAGCTAAAGATGGATTTGGTCTAAACTTTTTTTCTCTCCCTGTGTTTTTATCTAAATAAGTAAAACCTTCCTTACATAGTTTAATTATATTTTCATACTCTTCTACCTCTAATGGTCTTGTGGCTTTATAATTCTTTTTTTTACCCTCTTCTTTTATATTTTCATCATTTTTATATGAATTTTTATCACTTAAAATTGCTCCCTCTGTTTTGATGAGATTTTCTTGCGTTTTTTCAGTAAACTCATTATTTTTTTCATATGCTTTCATTTGTTTATAAAATTCGTAGAATTTCATCATATCTAGCATTTCATCACTTAAATTCATTTGAAATTTCCTTTCGTGTATAAATCGATTTTTACCTGAAATAAAACTGTGCATTTTATATATTAAAACTGCGTGTTTTATATTTTTATATATTTATAATATCAATAAAACGGCTTAAAATCAAGGAATTGATAAAAACTGCGCACATTCGGGAATGTGCGCAGTTTTTTATAAAATAATATTTCTATTTTTTTATAGAATTTGAACTTTTTATATGTTATAATTATATTGAAGGTTAACCAAAGTTAACTAAATTAACTTTGGTTAACTAAGTTGAAGATGAAAGAGGATTTAAGAATATGAAAAACAATGCCCAAATTAATGAAAATCAAGAAATAATGACTGAAAATAGTAGTAAAAAAGCTTTAGAGAATGAAGTGAATTCTTTTGATTTGCCTCAGGAAGATAAAGATAAGATAGAAACTAAGGGATTAAAGCTAAAAAAATCTACAAAAGAAAGATTAAATTCACTTCAAGCAAGTTTTGATGATGCAGAAAGTATGGTAGTAGCATTGTTAAATCAATATGAGGTTTTTAAGCTAGAAGGTAATGAGAAATTTGCAGATAGAAAAGGTGAAATTGACAGATTTAATTTTCTTATGGAGTCTATAAAGGGGTGTTTTGTTAACTCTTTAGAGATGGCTGCATATATAGAAGATAAATGTACAGAAAAAATGAAAGGTGAAATAAAGAAAAAGGATAGAGTTATAGCTTTGTTGCAAGAGGAAAACAGTTCTTTAAGCAAAAAGATAAAAGAAAATGAAATAGAATTTAAAAATAAAGGTAGGGAATTGGAAGAAACTAAAGAAAGTTTCACTAGAGTTAACTTAGCGTTAACTACTGTTGAAAAAGAGTTAAATGAAAAGTCTAAAGTTATTGAAAATCTACAATTACATATAGCATCGCTTTCTGATATATCTAAAGAGGAGAAAGTAGTTAAGGAAGAAAATAGTGAACTAAGAGAAAAGATAAAATTATTAGAGTTACAGTTATCGGAGTCTAAAATAGAGTTTCAGAGATTTGAATATCTAAAGAGTGATAATGAAAGATATATTGCTGAAATTGCAGAGCTAAGAAAGGAAAAGAATGAATATAAAGTATATAATGCGGAGTTGAATAATAAAATACAAGATATTTTACTTGAAAAATATAATGAAATAGCAAGAATTAATAATGAAAAGAATAAAGCATTAAGAGAATGTGAAGAAAAAAATGCTAGAGAGTTAAAGGAGGCAAATAATATTATTAGTAAATTAAAAGATGATCTATATGAATTGAAGTTAACTTTTAATCAATCTATAAATACGAAATAATTTTAATAAAAAACGCTAGGGGTGAATCCTAGCGTTTTTTATTAACTATACTAGATAGACGTAGTTCGCCATTATCTAAAACTCTTATGAACCATTTAAAATTTGAACTATTTGAATTATTTTCAAAGTTTATTATGGTTTTTTCAGACAATATGGGGATTAAGATAGTATCATTTGCTTTATTTTGAGTGTTTATAAAAATAGAGCCTTCATAATCTGTAAAGTAAGAACAAAGGGAGTTTAAATCAAGTGTTATTGTATTTGGGAATTCTTTTATGAATGGGCAAATAAATTCCTCTCTATTTTTAGTGTTTTTAATAATTATCATTGAAAAGTTTAAGTTTTCATAATCTTTAGGTGAAAAGTATAGGATTAATTTATTATTGCTTTTAATACATTTTTCCAACAAAATCCTTTTTATATATGATGAGTTTGTGTAATTATTCATTGCAAATGACAATATAATCTCTCCTATAAATTTATTATTAATAAATATATTATGCAAAAATAAAAAAATAGATATAAAGTTATAAAAATAATATTTTATGTGATAATGATAATACTAATATTAATACTATAAGTGAGGAGTGAGTTTTTTGCCTATTGCACTTGTTACTGCTTTAATATCAGCTGGAGGATTAATATTAGGTTCGGTAATTGGAGCCATTTGTAGTTGGTTTATAAGTAAATTTTCACTAAATGAGCAAAAAAGAATCCAACAAGAAAATTTAAATTATCAACAGCAGTGTAGATGCGAAGAAAAATATATTAATGCAAATATTATTAGGCTAGATTTTTGCAATGCGATTTATCAAAGTATAAGATATTTGCAGATGGAAGAAAAGTATAGTTTTTATAGTTTTATACCTATTTATAAAGATTATCATAAAATAGTTGCATCTTTATGTGATGAGTATTCTTTAAGAGAATTAAGCTATATCTACCAATTGTACGGTGTTTTAGAAGAGTGTTCTAAAATGGTGGAATTCTACTTAAAAAGTAATTCCTTAGATAATATTGCTATAAGAAATTCTTATAAAAGGGTATTGGAGAAGGTTTATGGTGATAATTATCTTAAGATTTTATCTAAAAATATTGATGATATTAGTTATAAAGAATTATATAGCGATTGTTTAATGAAGGAGGGGTATAGAAATATACTTAAATCTTTAGATGAAATTTGTAATATAGAAGGTGAAATAAAAAGATGATGAATATCACTCATCATCTTTTGCTTTAATTTAACATTTCAATCATTAAATCTAAAGTATTTTTAGTTTTTTTCAAGTTATCTATGTAATCTGCTATATGATGTTTATAATAATAAACGCCATCGTCTGTAATAGAATAAATTTTTTTGCTTCGTTTATTTAAAAAATCATCACCTGTCCACTTGCTTATTACATAGCCCTTACTTTCAAGATCGTATAAGGTTTCATAAATTGTACTTGATGATACTGGAAAAGGTAAATTTGAATTTTGAAATACATCTTTAAATGCTTCTAATACTTTATTACCAAATATAACTTCTCCTTTTGATAATTCCTTTAATATATAAAATGAATATAACATTTTTGTGTTTACAACATTTCTAGGTGCTATAAGTCTATTTCTATTGGTATTCATACATGTATCACTCCTTAGATTACCATATATGATTATAATAACAAAAAAAATAAATGATGTCTAATTATAAAGAATTATATTTAGATTAGTGAACATAAAAAAGTAAAATTGAATACTATATATTAAAGTACCAATGATAGGAGATGGGAAACATGTCAAAGAAGTGTTGTAGAAGAAACAATTGCTGCCGAAACAATTGTTGCTGTACTTGTTGTAATCCTTGCAATTATAATAATTGTGCTTGTGGAGGTTTTAATAATTGCGGTGGCTGTGGAGGTTTCGGTAATTGTGGAGGTTTTGGTAACTGCGGCGGTGGCTGGGCTTGGTGGATAATTTTATTATTATTCTTCGGTGGCGGTTGCTGGTAATTTATAGCTTGGTGTACCAAAAAGTGTATCAAATTTTTGGTACACTTTTTTAATTAATTATAAATTTATTTATATGATTATGGGAAAACTATTTTAGAAAGAAACTCTAGAGGTGTTGTTAGATGCGAAAAAATATATTTATATTTAGCTTAATATTAGTTATGCTAATATCTTTGAATTGTAATATGGCATATGCAGAACCAGATGAAAGTGCAGAACAAAACGAAAAAACAGAAAATGAGCCATACAAAACTTTAGAAGAGTTAAAGAGGGAATTGAAAGAGGAAAGGAGGCAAATAGATCAACAAAGATTAGAAGAAATTAGAAAGAAAGAACAGGAAAAGAGAGAAGAATTGGGTGAATCTGAAAATCCAGGAAAGGAAAATTCAGAAAAGAATGATGCAAATGAAAAGAAAAAAAGTGAGAGTAAAGAAAATGAATATATACCATCATTAATAGTGAGATTGAGAGGTAAACATTCAACTAAGTATCTATGTTCATATCATTTTATTATAGAAGATGGTAATACGGAAAGTGAACTTGATAAAACTAATTTTGATGATTACCAAATACTTTTAAAGAAACCTTCTTTGAAAGTTAGGGCTGGAGAAGTAATAAATTTTGAATTTAGTGAGAAACCTATTAAAGTTAAAGCTTATATTTGGGATGATGAAATTAAAGAATTGGAAATGAAAAGAGGTACCATAAAAGTTCCACAATTAGATAAAAAAATAGTAGTTGGAGTTGAAGGTACATATAAAAATGGGAAAATACTTTATGCTATTGTTCTAGATGTTAGAGGCTAATGTTTATTATAAAGTATACTAAATATTACAAATGGAGGAAGAAATGACATGAATGAAGAAACTTATGAAAAAAATATTTATAAACAGTTAAAATGTGATAGTATAAATGAAGATGAAAAGGTAGAGAGTAATGAAGATGAAAAGGTAAAAAAGGAACAAGCAAAGGTTTCTGAAATAAAGGAACTTGGAACTAATAATATGACAGGATCTGATCAAAGTATTCAGATTTTACCGATAATTGGGCAAATTGAAGGTCATGTAGTTTTACCACCACAAACTAAAGCTACAAAATATGAACATATAATACCACAATTAATTTCTATGGAGCAAAATGATAAGGTAAAGGGAATATTAATTATATTAAATACAGTAGGTGGAGATGTTGAAGCAGGATTAGCTATTGCGGAAATGATATGTTCTTTATCAAAACCAACAGTTTCTATTGTAATTGGTGGAGGACATTCTATAGGAGTTCCTCTAGCAACTTCTGCAGATTATTCATTTATTACTCCATCAGCAACTATGATAGTTCACCCTGTTAGAATGAACGGTTTTGTAATTGGAGTAGCACAAACATTTCATTATTTTAAGAAGATGCAAGAGCGCATAAATAACTTTATTGTTAGAACATCTAAAATAGATAAGGATGAATTAGAAAGAATGATGCTGAAATCAGATGAGTTATTAAATGATATGGGAACTATTTTAATTGGAGATCAGGCAGTAGAGTGTGGATTAATAGATAATGTTGGTGGAATAAAAGATGCTCTAGATAAATTAGATGAGCTTATAAGAAATAATCAAGAAAAAGAAAAATAAGGCAAAATAAAAAGAAATTCCAATTAAGGAGTTTCTTTTTTATTTGAAATATGTTTAAAATATTTATAAGCTATAATATAATAAAGTTTGCTAAAAATGATGTTTTTTATATAGAGGTGATTTGATGGGAACAGGCAGTAAAAAAAGAAATACAAAAAAGAAAGGCAGTGAATCTGTTGAGAAAAAAGGGGATGTTAAAGCAGTATTGTATATAGCTATAGGAATACTATTGTCATTTTCCACTTATACAGATTTAGCAGGAGTTTTATCAGTAATATCTAGAAAAACAATGTATAGTATGTTTGGAGTTATAGTATACCTTATACCTCTATATCTTGTTTATTTTGGGATAGATACAGTAAGATCTAAGGGAACAATAAGATATTCTAGAAGATTTTTTAGTGTTACAGTACTTGCCATAGTTGTATGGTTGTTTTGTAGCACTATGTCAATTCAATTTATGAGTGGATCTGCATATAATAATGAGAGTTTTTTAGAAATGATTAAAAAATTGAATTTTTCAAATAATTATTCTCTTCATGGTGGATTTTTTGGCTTTCTAATTACATATCCATTATCAAAGTTAATAGGATATATAGGAAGTTATATATTATATAGTACTTTATTTTTAATAGGAATGATATTATTAATGGATATAACTTTATATGATATATATGTAAAAATCAAAAAGATGATAACTGGGTTTATAGGAGTTGGTTTCTCTAAAAGTAACGTTAAAAAAGAGAATATTAGAAAGAAGAGAGAAAAAAGTATTAATAATGATACTATTGAAGTTATAGTCCCTGATGGAAAAAATGAAAAAGATGAATTTATTAAGGGGATAAATAATAAAATACAAATTCTTGATTTTATGCGAAATTCAGAGTTGCAAGATGTAAATCCTCTTCAAAACTTTAATTTAGATGATACTGAAGTTTATACTAAAAATAGCACTGTTGATAGTGAAATTAATAATTCGAAAAAGAATAGTAAAAAATTATCTCATGAAGATAAAGATGTTGTAAGTAAGGAGATAGAACACTCAATAAATGAAGTGGGTGAAACTATAAAGAAAGATTACTTATTTCCTAGTATGGATTTATTAAATATAAATTCTAAACTTAAATTAAAAAATGAAGATAAAAAAGATTTAATTGAAAATGCAAATAAATTAGAAGAAACTCTTTCTAACTTTGGAGTAGAAGCTAAAGTAGTACAAGTTACTAAAGGCCCTTCTGTTACTAGATTTGAATTGCAACCAAGTCCTGGAGTTAAAGTTTCAAAAATAGTTAACTTACAGGATGATATTGCTTTAGGTTTGGCAGCAAATGGAGTAAGAATGGAGGCTCCAATTCCAGGAAAAGCAGCTATCGGTATTGAAGTGCCTAATAAAAAACAGTCACCTGTATTTTTAAGAGAAGTTCTTGATTCTAAAGAGTTCACAAATACTAATAAAAATTTAGCTTTTGCTTTAGGAAAAGATATTACTGGAAAATGTATAGTTGGTGATTTGAGTAAAATGCCACATATGTTAATAGCGGGGGCTACTGGATCAGGAAAGTCTGTTTGTATAAATTCGCTTATAATAAGTTTATTATATAAGTATTCTCCAGAACAAGTAAAACTTCTTATGGTAGACCCAAAAGTTGTAGAATTAAGTGTTTATAATGGAATACCTCACTTGTTAATTCCAGTTGTAACAGATCCTAAAAAAGCCGCAGGAGCTCTTAATTGGGCAGTTAATGAGATGAATAAGAGATATAATTTATTCTCTCAAATGAAAGTGAAAAATATAGAATCATATAATAAGCTTTTTGACAAAGGTGAAATACAAGAAAAGTTACCTTATATAGTAGTAATTGTAGATGAACTTGCAGATTTAATGATGGCATGTCCAAATGATGTAGAAGATTATATTTGTAGGTTAGCGCAAATGGCTAGAGCTGCAGGTATGCACTTAATTATAGCCACACAAAGACCATCTGTAGATGTAATAACAGGTGTTATAAAGGCTAATATTCCTTCTAGAGTTTCTTTTGCTGTTTCATCTGGAACAGATTCAAGGACTATATTAGATCAAGTTGGAGCGGAAAAACTTCTTGGTAGAGGGGATATGCTTTACTATCCTATAGGAGAAAATAAACCTGTTAGAGTTCAAGGGGCTTTCATTTCTGAAGAAGAAGTTGAAAATGTAGTTGAATTTATAAAACAATCTGATGAAGATATAGATTATTCAGAAGATATATTAAATCATATAAATAATGAAGTTACTACTGAGGCTGTAATAACAAATGAGGGTGATGAGTTATTAGAAGAGGCTATAAAAATAGTTGTTGAATACCAACAAGCTTCAACATCTTTTATACAAAGAAAATTAAGAGTTGGATTTAATAGAGCCTCTAGGATAATGGATGAATTAGAAGAGCGTGGTGTTATCTCTGAAAAGGATGGAAGTAAACCAAGACAAGTATTAATTGAAAAAGAAGATATATATGATAACCAATAGTATAAAATACTTGTAAATATAAGATAGTTAAATTACAATAAATATTATTATTTAAACTTAGGAGGAAGTTATTTTGGAAAAGTATAAAGTTGGAATGGTCAGTTTGGGCTGTGATAAAAATAGAGTTGATTCAGAATTAATATTAGGGTCTATAAATAAACATTATGAGATAACTAATGATGCAAAGGAAGCAGATATAATTATTGTTAATACATGTGGATTCATAGAAAGTGCTAAACAAGAATCTATTGATACAATTTTAGAGATGGCAGAATATAAAAATAAATATAAATGTAAAATGTTAATTGCTACAGGATGTTTAACTCAAAGATATGGAGATGAGTTATTAGATTTAATTCCTGAAATAGATATATTAATGGGTGTTAATGATTATATGAAATTACACAGATTAATATTAGACTTTATAAAAGATCAGAAAAGAATTTCATCAGCAACATATAGTGATGAAGGAATTAATGAAGGAATTAGATTGTTAACAACTAAGCAACATACGGCATATGTTAGAATTGCTGAAGGATGTAATAATTTTTGTACTTATTGTATAATACCTAAAATTAGAGGAAAGTTTAGAAGTAGATTAGAAAAAAATATTTTAGATGAAGTAAAAATGCTAGTTAATAATGGAGTTAAGGAAATAATTTTAATTGCTCAGGATTTAACTGATTATGGAGTAGATATTTATGGCAAAAGAATGCTTCATGATTTAATATCTAAAATATCTAAAATAGAAGGTGTTGAATGGATAAGATTATTATATTGTTATCCAGAAGAAATTACAGATGAATTAATTGAAGAAATTGCAAAAAATGAAAAAGTTGTTAAATATTTAGATTTACCAATTCAACATATAAGTAGTAGTGTTTTAAAGAAAATGGGTAGAAGAACTAATAAGGAAGCTATTATTAGTAAAATTGATACTTTGAGAAGTAAAGTTCCAGGAATTGCTTTAAGAACCTCTTTAATCGTTGGATTCCCTGGTGAAACAGATGAAAATTTTGAAGAACTAGAAAAGTTTTTAGAAGATTATAAGCTTGAAAATGTTGGGGTGTTTGCATATTCACAAGAGGAAGATACTCCAGCAGCAAAAATGGATTATCAAGTTGATGAAGAGGTTAAGATACAACGTCAAAACAGACTTATGGCAGTTCAAAGAAATGTAGTTAAAACCCAAAATAAATTGAAAATAGGAAATATTTATGATACTATTATAGATGGAAATAATGGAGAATATTACATTGGAAGAAGCTACGAGATGGCTCCTGAGATTGATGGTCTTATTTATATAAAGAAAGAAAAATCATTAAATTTAGGTGATATAGTAAAAGTTAAGATTCATGATGTTATGGAGTACGATTTAATGGGAGAGGTTTTAGATGAATTTAGCAAATAAATTGACAATGCTCAGAATATTTTTAGTTCCTGTATTCTTAGTTTTTATAACTGTGAAAGAGATTCCATATGGATCGATAATAGCAACTGTGGTATTTATAATAGCATCGCTAACTGATCAATTAGATGGGCATATAGCTAGAAGTAGAAATCAAATAACTAATTTTGGTAAATTTATGGATCCACTAGCAGACAAGTTATTAGTAACAGCTGCATTAGTTGCTTTAGTTGAACTTAAGTTAGTAGCAGGGTGGGCCGTAGTTGTGATTCTAGCAAGAGAATTTGCAGTATCAGGATTAAGAACACTAGCTGCATCTGATGGTATAGTTATTGCTGCCAGTTGGTGGGGTAAAATTAAAACAGTAACACAAATGATTGCTATATTGTTATTATTATTAAAGGTAAATATAAATACATCAGCAAATGCAATAAACTTTATAAATAATAACAGCTTCTTAAATAGTTTCTTTACTTACGTACCAGAAACTATAATGTTTATAGCTGTGTTAATAACAATAATTTCAGGAATTGATTATTTTGTAAAAAATAAGCATGTAATTTCTATGAAATAGAAGTTTAAAAATAGTTTAAATGGATATAATTTTTAAAGAAAGGTTCCTTCTATGTTTTTATAGTAGGAACTTTTAATATAGCAAAAATATAATAAATGTTGACTATAAATCAAATATAAATTATAATTTAATTACAGCAGAACAAATGTTCATGAAAGGGTGGTTATTTTATGGCAAATATAGATGAAAATAAGTTAAAAGCAATTGAGAATGCAATGAGTCAAATTGAAAAACAATTTGGTAAAGGTTCTATAATGAAATTAGGTGAACATAGTACTTTGAATGTAGATTCAATTTCAACTGGTTGCCTTGATTTAGATATAGCCTTAGGAATTGGTGGAGTTCCAAGAGGAAGAATAATAGAAATTTATGGGCCAGAAAGTTCAGGTAAAACAACAGTGGCATTACATGTAGCTGCAGAAGCTCAAAAATTAGGTGGAGCAGTAGCTTTCGTAGATGCTGAGCATGCTTTAGATCCTAGTTATGCAAGAAATGTAGGAGTTGATACAGAAAATCTTATAGTATCTCAACCAGATACTGGAGAGCAAGGTCTTGAGATAGCAGAAGCTTTAGTTAGATCTGGAGCTATAGATGTACTTGTAGTTGACTCAGTTGCAGCTTTAGTTCCAAGAGCTGAAATAGAAGGTGAAATGGGAGACTCTCATGTTGGATTACAAGCTAGATTAATGTCTCAAGCATTAAGAAAATTAACTGGTACTATTAATAAATCTAAATGTGTAGTTATTTTTATAAATCAATTAAGAGAAAAAGTTGGAGTTATGTTTGGAAATCCAGAAACGACTACAGGAGGAAGAGCTCTTAAATTCTATTCAAGCGTAAGAATGGATGTAAGAAGAATTGATTCAATAAAACAAGGTGATGAAATTGTTGGTAACAGAACAAGAGTTAAGATAATGAAAAATAAAGTAGCTCCTCCATTTAAACAAGCTGAATTTGATATAATGTATAATGAAGGTATTTCTAGAACAGGAAATATTGTTGATGTTGGTGTTAAAGAAAATATTGTTCAAAAGAGTGGTGCTTGGTTCTCTTATGGGGATATAAGATTAGGGCAAGGTAGAGAAAATGCTAAGCAATATTTAAAGGAAAATCCGGAAGTTGCATTAGAAATTGAAAATAAAATAAGAGCAAAGTATGAATTGCCATTAATGGAAGATAAAAATATAGAAAAAAAAGAAAATAAATAAGTGATAAACGACCTATATAATTAATATTAATTATATAGGTCGTTTATATATCTGTTTAAAAGGGGAATAATAAAAAGGAAAGTATGTATATCTATAACTTCTTATAGGTATATAACAATCAACTAATCTTGACATAATTTTGTTTTTAAGGTAAAATAATAACAAATACTGGTTTATCATATTCATAGGGACAGTGAGAATAATATGGCACCTAGACGTTCTCTATTCATTTATAAATAGAGATTTATACGAGGAGGTGTTAGTTTGGATAAGATATTACCAATGATATTGGTTGATATTTTGTTATTAGTAGTATTCGGTTTTATCGTATACAAAGCTATACAAAAAGCCACACAAAATAAAGTTTTATTTTTAGAAAAAGAAGCTAATGATTTAGTAGAAAAAGCTAAAAGAGAAGCTGAGGCAACTAAGAAAGAAGCTATTTTAGAGGCAAAAGAAGAAGTTCACAGACTAAGAAATGATTTAGACAGAGATTCTCGTGAGAGAAGAAATGAAATTCAAAGGCTTGAAAGAAGAATTCTTCAAAGAGAGGAATCTTTAGACAAAAAGAGTGATCTTTTAGAAAAGAAAGAAGAGACTATCAATAAGAGATTGCAAGAAATTGATCAAATGGAAGAAAATATTCAGCAGTTATATGTAAAAAGAAGAGAAGAATTAGAAAGAATCTCAACTTTAACATCTGAAGAAGCAAAAGAGATACTTCTTGGAGAAGTTAGAAAAGAAGTTTCGCATGATGCAGCTTTAATGATTAAAGATATTGAATCAAAAGCTAAGGAAGAAGCTGATAAAAAGGCGAGAGAAATTATAACTACTGCAATTCAAAGATGTGCAGCTGATCATGTATCTGAATCAACAGTTCATGTTGTTGCATTACCAAATGATGAGATGAAAGGCAGAATTATTGGAAGAGAAGGTAGAAATATAAGAACACTCGAAACATTAACAGGAGTAGATTTAATAATTGATGATACTCCAGAAGCAGTTATTTTATCTAGCTTTGATCCTATAAGAAGAGAAGTAGCTAGAATAGCACTTGAAAAATTAATTGTAGATGGAAGAATACATCCAGCTAGAATTGAAGAAATGGTTGAAAGAGCCAAAAAAGATGTTGAAAATGATATTAAAGAAGAAGGCGAACAAGCGACTTTAGAAACAGGTGTACATGGTTTACACCCTGAAATTATAAGACTTTTAGGAAGATTAAAGTATAGAACTAGCTATGGTCAAAATGTGTTAAAGCATTCAATAGAAGTTGCATACTTAGCAGGGGTAATGGCTTCAGAATTAGGTCTTGATGTAAATTTAGCTAAGAGGGCTGGATTATTGCATGATATTGGTAAGGCAATAGATCAAGAACAAGAAGGACCTCATGCTTTAATTGGTGGAGATTTTGCTAAAAAGTATCATGAGTCACCTTTAGTTGTTAATGCAATTGCAGCTCATCATGGTGATGTAGAAATGATGTCTTTAGAAGCTGTTTTAGTTCAAGCAGCTGATGCAATATCAGCAGCTAGACCTGGTGCAAGAAGAGAGACACTAGAAGCTTATATTAAGAGATTAGAGAAACTTGAAGAAATTGCAAATTCTTATGAGGGCGTAGATAAGTCATATGCCATTCAAGCTGGAAGAGAAATTAGAATCATGGTTAAACCAGAACAATTAGACGATGCTGGTTCTATTGAATTAGCGCGTGATTTAGCTAAAAGTGTTGAAGAACAATTAGAGTATCCAGGGCAAATTAAGATCAATGTAATAAGAGAAATAAGAGCTGTGGATTTTGCTAAATAAATAAAAAATACATTTTGTAATTATACAAAATGTATTTTTTTTAATTTATAAAAATTTTTTTTATAAAAGAAGGAACTTTAAGTATTTTGTAGAATATATAATCATATAAGTAATTATACGTCATTAGATGTAAACGGTTTTAAATTAGGAGGTAGTAATATAAATGGAAGTATTAAAAGTATCAACAAAATCAAATCCAAATTCTGTGGCAGGTGCTTTAGCAGCAATTATAAAAGAAAAGAATATTGTAGAGATACAAGCTGTAGGTGCTGGTGCGATAAATCAAGCAGTAAAGGCTATAGCAATTGCAAGGGGGTTTGTAGCACCAAGTGGAAGAGATATAGTATGTGTACCTGCATTTACAGATATTGAAATTGATGGAGAGGAAAGAACAGCAATAAAACTAATAGTTCAACCTAGATAAGCAAATAAAAAAACATATTTAAAAATTAAGAAATGCAACTTTTTTATTAAAAAGTATTTTAGTATTGAAATTCTTCAGAAGACAGTATATAATGTAATCGTTAGATATATAATATATTATACGTAAAGAGGTGTGTTTAATGGTATCTAAAGAAGTAATAGTAAACAATGGAACTGGTTTACATGCAAGACCAGCGACTTTATTAGTTAAGAAAGCTTCATCTTTCAAATCTGATGTAAGCATCGAATTTAACGGGAAGAAAGCTAATGTTAAAAGCTTAATTGGTGTTTTATCATTAGGAGTTACTAAAGGAGCTAACATCACAGTAACAGCTACTGGTGATGATGAAACTTTAGCAGCTGAAGAAATCGCTAAATTAATTGAAACTTTAGAAGACTAAAATAAAAAAAGTGCTTTATGCACTTTTTTTATTTTTGTATTTTTTATGTAGTGAGTTAATTGTTAAGTATTATTTTAAAATATTATATCTAATATAGAAGAGAAATTAATTCAATGGCACCTATTAGAATTAAGGAAAAAAATTTTGAAATTATAACTAACAAAATAAATAAAAATATGATATAATACGAATTATATGAAATAAATAACAAGTAATATTCGGAGGTATTTAAATGACAAATTTATACAACTCGCCATTAAACTCAAGATATGCATCAAAGGAAATGAGTTATATATTTTCTGATGATATGAAATTTTCAACTTGGAGAAAGCTTTGGGTTGCTTTAGCTGAAGGGGAAAAGGAATTAGGATTAAATATTACAGATGAGCAAATAAATGAATTAAAATCTAATATAAATAACATAAATTATGAAGAAGCAATAAAAAAAGAGAAGGAAGTAAGACATGATGTTATGAGTCATGTTTATGCTTATGGATTACAATGTCCAAATGCAAAGGGAATAATACACTTAGGAGCTACTAGCTGCTATGTTGGAGATAATACTGATATAATAATAATGAGAGATGCATTATTATTAACTAAAAAGAAAATAGTTACTGTATTATATCATCTTTCTAATTTTGCGATGAAATATAAAGATATGCCTACTTTAGGATTTACACATTTTCAGCCTGCTCAATTAACAACTGTAGGTAAGAGAGCTTCATTATGGATGCAAGATTTAGTTTTAGATATAGAAAATATAGACTTCTTATTAACTAAATTAAAATTAAGAGGAGTAAAAGGAACAACTGGTACTCAAGCTAGTTTTATGAATTTATTTGAAGGTGATGAAAGCAAAGTTAAAGCATTAGATACATATGTTGCTGAAAAAATGGGATTTGATAAGAGTTATGGAGTTACTGGTCAAACATATCCAAGAAAAGTTGATTCAATAGTGTTAAATACATTATCTGAAATAGCACAAAGTGCTTATAAGTTTAGTAATGATTTAAGATTATTACAAAGTATGAAGGAAGTAGAAGAACCATTTGAAAAACATCAAATAGGATCTTCAGCAATGGCTTATAAGAGAAATCCTATGAGAAGTGAAAGAATAGGTGCTCTTGCAAGAACGGTAATTGTAAATGCACTAAACCCTGCAATAACAGCTTCTACACAATGGTTTGAAAGAACCTTAGATGATTCTGCTAATAAGAGAATATCTGTTGCAGAAGCATTCTTAGCATTAGATGGTGTATTAAATTTATATATTAATATTGCTGAAAATATGGTTGTATATGAAAAGGTAATTGCAAGTCATGTTAATAATGAGTTACCATTTATGGCAACAGAAAATATAATGATGGAATCTGTTAAAAAGGGTGGAGATAGACAAGAATTACATGAAAAAATAAGAGTACACTCTATGGCTGCCTCTCAAAGAGTTAAAGGTGAAGGGTTAAATAATGATTTAATTGAGAGAATTATAGCAGATGAATCATTTAATTTAAGTAAAGAAGAAATCTTAGCTATTATAGATCCACAAAAGTTTGTTGGAAGAGCTCCAAGTCAAGTTGTTGAATTTATAGAAGAGTATGTAGAGCCTATTATAAAAGAAAATAAAGATGCTTTAGATATAAAGAGTGAAATTACTGTTTAATCATTTATTAGAAAAACTCGCTTTAGGCATAATATTATGTCTAAGGCGAGTTTTTTATTAAATTATAATTGAGAGTAATGTAATTAGTGAAAAAAACATATCTTATAGTAATAATAGTATAAGGGGAATATTACAATGGATAGTGTTTATAG
>SKEA01000964.1_pt1 | contig 22958 bp, 20 predicted proteins | sample 4826601 | NCBI WGS metagenome assembly SKEA01 (sample SAMN11008821, study PRJNA524170) | human gut metagenome | biome: Human fecal sample; material: Feces; isolation source: fecal sample from pouch patient p13, p53 | host: Homo sapiens | place: Israel: Tel-Aviv | collected 2016-07-06 | reverse complement strand
AAATACTCTGCGGACTGTTTGAGCTTTCAATTATTGAACAGTTATATACAGATGCTGTACGCTGCAGATCACAGCTCCTGCCCGGCAGGTCGTTTCCAAGGAAGAAATTGAAATCCAAGGGACGTTCACATTTCCGAAATAAAAAAGCTTCTTTTTAAAATAGAGCCAGCATTCATCAATAGGCTTATTTAAGTGCGGCAATTTTTATGAATCTTCTGGTTTCCAACAAAACAGCAACTGTTTTCTGTCATAAACCGGTTAATTTTTTAGTTTGCATTAGAGGATATTCGCTAATGTGCCCCTAAGTTGACGCTAGGTTGACCACATTGGGGTGCGACCCCAATGTGGTCACGGAAAATCTCTTTTTGTTCATTCAAATATTCCTTCTCAGTTATCATTTTATAATTCTGATATCACATTGTAATTTGTTTTCATTCTGCTTTAATTATCATCTTATCGTTTCCCATTATAATCCAGAACGTTTCTCTTTGTACAGGAATTAATCCAAAAACTTTCAGCTTCCGCTATTGCTCATATATTCTGCAAATTTTTTCGGTTTATAAGAAACGGTAATTCCGCCATCTGGATTTACTGTTATATTAGCTTTTATAGATTCTGAACTTCCATTCTCTCCCCATTTTTTGGATTTTGTTATTAGTTTCTTCTCCCAGTTTGGAAATTCTTTCTCCAGCTCTGCTCTTAATCCATTATCTGTTGTTCCGACAGAAATTAAAGGTTCAATAAGTGCAGTAGTTCCCGTTGTACCACCTGTACCAGATCCAATGATAAGCTGATATTTTGTTGTCTGCAAATGATGAGCACCGTCCGCTGCATACAGCTTAATTGCATTTACCATATCGTCCATATTGCTTGCATCTGCTGCTTTTCTGGCTTTCTCTACATACTTGGTATACTGAGGAGCAAGTATACCGATCAGAATAGCCAGAATAGCAACTACTATCACAAGCTCGATTAATGTAAATCCTTTGTTATCCTGTTTCTTTTTTTTCATCCTTATTCCTTCCTTTCGTCCTACTGAAAGATAATTTAGTAAATCTGTTTCCTCAGTCCAGATCAAAGAGCTGACGTTGTTTCAAATTGATGGACGTCCAGACAGTTCGTGTATTTGCTTGTCCATAAAGATATACCAAAGTATTCACATAATGTCCATCCGAATCCTGGTCTGTTCCTTTTTAAAACCATCAAATTGTTTTCTCTCATCACTTCCCGCTTCACCCGGTTCCAGATGGAACACATACTGTTTAAACCAGTCATGGTTTGTATATCCCCCCTGATAATACATATGGTCTACTTCCACAGTCTGTTCTGGGGCAGTATCATCAGGTACGAAGTCGTAATTTCCTGTACCCGGAGTTAATTTATACTCTCCATCGGAAATATCGTGATATTACAGTATTATAAATATGCACAGAAGTATTACGCTTTTTTAACATAAGAAGCCATACTGTCGAATCATTTATAAAACCATACTGATATCCCAACTGCAATATTTCTCTGGGTGAACCTGTCTCCGCATCCTGGATACCATGCAGTCTCATAATCTCCTGCAGAGCTTTCTATGCTAATTCAAAGGTAAGATTAAACTGTCCGATCACACCTGTCCTGTAAATATCATTAGAATCTGCCAGCACGAAATCTGCGTTCTTCAGTATGGACAGACAATTTGAAAAATTATCAAGTTTTTTCATAAATCACCACACCATCCTTCACAATTTCTTCCCTTAACTCTTCCGAAATATCTCCATCTGCCTCAACAATGTCAAATATCAGCAATGAGTGCACATTTTCTTTGATATCCCAGTAAAAAGAATCAAAATTCCCACCATATACAACTATATCTATATCACTTCTCTCTCTGTGAGTTCCTCTGGCTCTGGAACCGAAAAGAATCACCTTTTGGATGGAGTGTTTTTTTGCAAACATTGTAATTTCACGAAAAACCCGCTCCGGAAGATTATATATTTCACCTCTTGCATAAATCTTTTCTTCAGGTAATTCCATCATAACAGCACCTCTCCATCTTCCCATATTTATTTTTTCTCGCCTCATACAGGATATTATAGAGGCGACCGTCAGAACTTTCCCGGATATGTGATATCAGTGTAGCAAACGGCGGCGGGATGTCAACCTGGGAATCGTGCGCAGACATCAGAAACATTGGTTGCTGGTTACTGTTCACTCCGTTCTCAGCAACGTTGCCAAAATTCATTTCAAATTGCCTGCGGCAATGGAATTTTGGCTTGTATGTCTCGGGATTTTGGCATATTCATGCCAAAACACCTCGCGGGATAATGGCGTGTGAACAGTAACCTGGGTGGGCTCCAGTCTGTGGCTGTCTTAAGATAATCTTATTTAATCTCCGCAGTTTTACATTGCAGAATCTTCTCCAGTTCCGCTACTCTTTTAAGTGCTTCTGCCGTCTCTTTCTGGGCTTTTATTTTTTCTTCTTCAGCAATCATCCTTGCTTTTTCAGCAGAATCCCTTACATTTTCAGCTTCATCTCTCTCTTTTTTAGCTTCATCCCTTGCTTTTTCAGCAGGATCCGCTCTTTGGCATTCTCTTTCTGTATTTTTGCGTTCAGCTTCCTGACCTTTTTCATACATGATCGTATCTCTCTCAAAACCCTTCATATAGCTTAAAGACACCTCCCCGTCCCGCTTTACAATATCCACCATTTTCTGGATATCTTTCAGTGTATCATTTACTGCATTTGTCTGGGTTGTGTTCTCCATATAATTCAGGAACTGCCGGAGTTCTTCGGATATGTCATCACCTTTTGTTCCCTTAGTATACAGTACGGTTGTCTGTGCACCATCATCATATGGCATTTCCGGTTCTTCTACGCACATATTTCGTATTGTATATTTCACTCTGCCGTAGCCAAAAAGATCATAATTACAGATAAAGATCACGTATACTCTCTTTAACTTTCCAAAATCCTCTCCTGATTTCAGGCTGTGGCTGTCTATGATGGCATGATAAAAACGGATTCTCTGGTTTCCACCATATTTATTTTCGCTTCATATGTGGAATCAGATTGACCGAACAGCCTTAGAACTTTCCCAGATATGTAATTTCAGTGTAGCAAATGATGTCCGGCGTGTCAACCAGGTAATGAAGAAAGCCACAGACTGGGTGATGCCAGTCTGTGACTTAATTAAATTTTATACTTTCTTTAGATAACTTTTAAAACAAATTTCGTTTCTTTATTTTCCCGACAGGGGGTGCGACCCCGCCAGGCCGCTGTCACTGCTTATTTTTTACAATCGGAACAGTGAATTTTTCTAACTTAATTAATCGATTATCGTATACTGCATCATTTCATAGTGTAATTTGCTTCCCTCTACAATATCAAAAGGAAGAAGCGCCCTCGCAACAAGTTTTAATTCCTCATCAGGAACATCTGTCCTGCGCAGATGCGCATAATCTCCATCAATTGATTCTACGATATAATCACACATTAACATAATGAACCTCCAGCTTTTGTTTTTTACAGTTTATCACACTTTTACTTCCAAATCAGCAACATTTTCATCTTAATTCCAGATTTTCCAGCTACCTCCTATTGAGAAGATGTTTCATAAATGTTACTATTCTTTTGTGCTTAGCTAACACAAATAATAAGAATAAGGAGGACGTAATATCTATGTGTTTTAATTTCAGTAATTGCTCCGAGTTATTTAATGCAATCTGCAAATATTTCAATCTCGGTTGTTAATCCATAATAACAATATTACCGGCAGAATAATTCTCCTGATATTCTGCTGAAAAAACAGCTCTGAACTTTTCGAAAAAAATCAGAGCTGTTTCATTTTATACTTCTCAATGCTTCGTATACTTAATAGATGGTCTGCCACCAGTAGAGTAATCAATCTGACTGTTGATCTCTCTGTTCTCTACCAGATAGTTCACGACAGAGGGTGCGACCCCGCCAGGCCCTTACCCAGCGGCTTTAATAGCGGTTTTCGAAGAAACAGTCTGCAATATATTCCGGAGACTCTGCCCAAAGACCGTTTTCCGTGTTCTGCAGTGTCTTATAGGTATTGGAATGATAGAACTGTCCCAATGCCTCTATGAAATCAATCTTCCTTGCTTCTTTAATAATATCAACGACTGCCCGGATCTGAATGAACACGTTCATCGTGATATCTTTCCCATTAAAGGTATATATCTCACTCATACCGATCCCTCCCAACAAATCTCAAATATTCCAGTGCCTTTCGTGTGTGAAATGATACCTGGTTATTTACCTTATTGTATCGAAGTCTGTTTACAGCTTCCTCCGCATTAAGGATTCCCGCAATGTAAAGCTGAACCGTCTCCATGGTATTATCATCCGCCACCGGACCAATCACAACATCGTAGTCATGCTGCAATCTGCCTCTGGATCGGTTCTCTTTGATAAACTCCAACCATTCTATACTCAGGGAATCAAACCTCTTAATTTTCAGTTCCTCATTCTCTGCAAACAAGAACTTCATCACATAATAATCCTTGGAACGATTACGAAGACTAAGACGGTACGCCCATTCTCTTGCCTGTTCTTCAAGGATTGTTGTATAAAAACCAGTTCCAAAGTCACGCTTGTTGTGTGACTTATTCAACTGAATCTCCGTAAAATCCACGTCCGTTCCATGGAACAGAATCAGGTCGTGCTTATCGTCCTGGATCTCTTTATAAATGAATTCCATAACCTCATCCATTGATACCTGATGCAAATATTCATGCTGAAGAATAATTTTTTCAAAGATCTGATGACGATGAAACAACTCATACGTTGCATCAACTGTCATATGATTCTGCGTGGCATATTCCTCCACCGCTGAAACAGATAGCATCTCTGTATCTGATTGTAAACTCATGTAAAATCACCCCCTTTTCTCGATTTGTTCATTCCCGACAGGGGGTACAACCCCGCCAGGCCGACACTCCCGATTTCAGGCTGCGGCTGTCTATGATAGCATGATAAAAACGGATTCTCTGTGGAAATGCGGCAATATACTTTGCTTTATCATTCTTATCCGGCTCCAGGTCATAGACAGATACATCCTCTGACGCATCTATCTCCGCACTGTCATCGCTTTCTACATAAACATCCAGACGGGCTCCCCGCAGATCCGTATTCAATCCCCCATAGGATTTCTGTGCGATCACTTTCAGGTTTCGAAACTCCTTGTTAAACAGAAGCTTCAGAATCTTTCGTGTAAACTTCTCTCCCATTTCAGGATATGTCATCATGGCATTGAAGAGAAAATCATCCAACAGGTTTAACTCTTCCAGTTTTTTTCTTTCATTCTGCATCTGCATGCTCCTTTCCCTATGATGGAGGAAACAGCATCGTTTCTACAGAATTTATATGTGCCGTTGTACTGTTTCCACCATATTTATTTTCGCTTCATATGTGGAATCAGATTGACCGAACAGCCTTAGAACTTTCCCAGATATGTAATTTTAGTGTAGCAAATGGCTGATTGGATGTCAACCTTAGAATATGAAAAAGCCACAGACTGGGTAGGTGCCAGTCTGTGGCTCAGTTAGATTTTTATACTTTCTTTAGAGAACTTTTAAGACAAATTTCGTTTCTTTATTTTCCCGACAGGGGATGCGACCCCAATGTGGTCATCACTGATGAAAGAACAAAATATCTTCACCAATTCTTTCACTTCGTCTCCTGGTTTTGCACAGTCTTCAATCATAATACTGTAAAGTTTGCCTATATCAAGATAACTTGGAACTGAATAATGACAGTTAGAAATCGTATCAAAATCCCCCTCTTTTATCCTGTAATAATCAATCACCTCATCACTAACCTGCTCGAAGCTGAGGCAATGATTCACTTCTGCATCATACAAAAGTTTCTCTATTCCTTCTTCGCCAATCGCTTTAACAACATCACCTCTGTGATTCTTCGTTTCCCTGGCGGTATATTCTATCAATGCGCATACATAAAAATAATCATTTCTTTCCTGTTCTGTCATAAACTACCTCACTCTTTATAAATGTTAAACAGTCAAGTGCCGAAAGAGTATGAAAACTGATCTGATGAGTTGGGTATTTAAATTCCGCTAATGCCCAGAACTGCTTTCTTGTAATTCTTCCAGTTAAAAAGTCATTCACATAATTCCATACCGTATCATTTGCCATCGGTCCTTCTACAATATCATAAGTATGTGTTTTCCCACTTCTGCATTCTGTAATAAAATCAAGCCACTTATCTGATATCTCAGGGAATTTCAATATTTTTAAATTATCATTGGGATTATAATCATAATAATTGATTATCGGCTCACCGATACCACGATTCGCCCAACGGATTGCCTGATGAATATTATTGGTACAATAGAATCCCCATGAAAAATCCTAGTATATTTCGTCTTCCTTATTTCAGGATATTGAACTATTTCTTTACTTGCATGATATAATTCCATAAATCAATCACCTCATATAAAATGGTTCCACAGCATCATTATTTTTATGATACCATGAAACCATTTTAGCGTAAAGTTTATAATTTTGAACGGTATATTAATCCAGTTCAAAAAGCTGGCGCTGTCTGAGATCAAGTACTGCTGCTGAACTTGTCGATACCTCTCTGCCATAGAGATAAACTTTGCTTCTCACCAATACATATACTTTTTTGTTCTTGTAAGAACCAACATTGTATTTATCTCTTAGATAATCTTCAATGTTGCTGATTTCAAAACCATACGCATTATTCTGCTTCAGATGGAATTTATTATCATTTGCAACATTAACTGTTTTCGTCTCTGCAGTATTATACTCTTTCAGCTGTGCAACTGTAGCTGTTATGTCTTTGAGTTTCTTTCCTGACATTACGGATGGCAGATCAGTTTCCGTCAATTCACTTCCATCTGCAGATTCTATATAAAGCTGTACCGTCATCTCCTGCTTATCCAGGTCTTCCTGATTCAGATCCGCACTGACCATATTATAATCTTTTACGTTGAAGTATAACTCCATATCCTGCTCAAGTGTATTTGCTTCTTCACTCCATATTGTCTGATCAGTTGTGTAATATTGGGTAGTTTCCTTCTCAGCTGCCGGATTAAGGCTTTTAATAAAAGATACTTCCGGTTTAACTGCCGTAACATTTGCAGCAGCAACTATCGCATTGATAAACAACTGTATTTCATCTACCTTATCGATATTACTATGTCCGGCGCCTGTATAAATAACATTACCCTTACTATAGAAATAATAATCATTACGTGCATCATTAGTAGAACTTCCATATGCTCCATTTGGAAGGCAATACCATACCACCACATCATTACATCCGTCACTTCTTTTATTGATATCCCGATCCTGTTCCAATGCAAGCTGGTAATATTGTCCATGGGTCGTAGCTATCGAAATCGTATCTCCAATCTTATATGGATACTGTGTAATAGCCCCATCATTAACCTTTGTTGCCTTTTCGGAATAAGTAGACAATACATTATTCAGAAGAGCATTGGAGTATCCCTGCGTTTGCGCATAACTGCTGGTTTTATCATTCTGCTGATATGCAACATCCCCTGCAAGTTCCATTAACTCCTTAAAACTTACAGAATCTCCATCATGCAACACATTCCCCTGCTTCAAAAGCGTGCCAATTTCTTTTCCTCCAATCTCCTCATCAGATGTAATTCCATATCTGTCCATACCGGTAACAGAACGAAGAATCGTGTTTAATGACAACCCCCATGTTACATTAGAAGCTGTACTATGAAGAAAATTATCATAAGGAACTATATAAGCATCCGACAGATTATTATAACTATCCTTAGGTATACTTGTATTCATTTTATTATAATCATAGTTCACGTAAGATGTTGTATCATGAGAAAAAATAACACTTCTACCAGAACGGATAAAATTCAGGATTGCCTTTGTATCCGTCATATTAATATCTTTATACACATCCGCAAATCCAATGATCAGCATCTGCTGATCTTCCAATATATCGGCCAGGCTATTATAATTTCCATACTTATTATAATTTCCATCATTAATATCATTTACATAGACAGTCTTCAGATTAAGCTGAAAATCTTCCACCCTATTCATATCTGTCCAGAAATTACTGCTGTCTTTCAGTGTCCAGGTGCATCTGTCAGGTACAAGCTGCACTACATTAATAGTTTGTCGATTTTGAGGATCACCTTTCTGCTTTGCATATCCGGTTTCAGAAGTATGAATATATTTATTTCTGTTACTGGTCAGCTCAAGTTTCCAGGCAATGATCTTAAAATAATCTGACGGGATTTTACGTGTAAGTGTATATGTTTTTCCAATTTTCAACTCATATTGAGAATTGCTGTTCCGTGATAAAACATTGCCCTCAGAATCTTTAATTTCAATATAATTACTCTGATTCTCTTTCTTGGAAAAATTCCCATCAAAATTCAGATCAATATAAAGATTACAGTCATATGATGTAGTTGCCGGTGATGCATCTGAATCATTTTTTACAGTAAATGTATATTCCAGTTTATCTTTAATATAATAATTCTCGGTTACATCATCAACATCTTCATTCAAACGTTTTGGTTCTGCCGGTTTACCATCTGCCGCAAAATCAATTACCGGCTTTGCCAGATTTGAAAAGAAAGAAATCTCTTTCCTGCTCTCACTGTCTACACCTTTTCTTGTATATACATTGTCATATCCCAATGCGTCTGAGATAAACTGGCTATAATAAGAAGATGAATCCACTTCCTTCGAATTTACTTTTTCTCCTGAAACAAGCCCATCTGACAATATGACCGGATAACCGCTTTTAACAAATTCCATCAGCATATTATACTGTTGTTTCGTCATATCATTACCTGAACCACGAAAATATCCGGATCCGTTTTCATTATATGTTGAATATGGTGCAAATCTGGTTCTGTCATTATTTAAATAATCTGTATCAAGCTGTCCAAGAAGTTTAAGAAGATTAGACCGGTTATTATGGTTATTATCAGTAGAAGCATTATTGATTCCAACTGCAGCCCCAACATGGGCATATCTAAGATTCCCATTGCCTGTGATCAGTGAATGATCTGCATCTGTTTTCTTATCTCCTATATATATCATATCATATTCTGAGCCAATATCATCAATATGACCGGCAAATTCAGAAGCAGTCATGTGAGTGACTTCCGGATAAATCGTATACAGAGCATAAAAGAAATTAATCTGCACGCAGGACGCAAAACCTCCATCCGGATCCAGTGTTTCAGAAAAATAAATTCTTATTTTACTTACATTTGTAAATGTCTGCCCGAAAGATAAAGTTACTTTTCCAATTGTCTGGTAGTTACTTTCCGTAATACCTGTTGAACGTGTTTTATTTCCGGTACTTCCAATCAGCTGATCATCTGCGCTGTAAAACTCTGCCCTGTACTTTGTCAGGACACCTGCTGTAGCATTATTTCTTCCTATGTATTCAAATCCATTTATCGTCGATGGGTTATTTAGAGTTATCTCCAGATAATGTTCATGATTTTTACAATTTTCGTATCCGGAATCACTTCTCCATAAAGTATGCCACATTGTCGCAGGATTATTGTCTATAGCATTAGAAGGTGGATCTGCATACCATTCACCGCCTTGCCCATGCCAACAGTTAGCACTTGCTGATTTATTTTCTGCATATTGTTTTTCTTTTTTAGTTGCATCTTTATCAGATAACCATTTAGTAACTGTTTCCTCATCGATCTGGCTACAGTTCTCATCCGGCATGATCTCCAGAACTTTAATATCCTGCTTCTGATTCGTATTTCTCCTGTATTTATAATTAATGATATATTCAATGGCTCTGGCCTGACTGAGGTTTTTTTTCAGTGAATCTATTGTTCCGGAAGAGAATTTCTCTGTGCCATCACTTATTTTTTCTTCGTCTGTATTTTCTACCGCAGCTGTCGCCGTATCTGAACGACTTAAATCACGGTACTGATTCTCACTCTCAATATATTCCAGAATTTCTTCAAATCCTTCTACTGCATTATTATCGTCAGAAAAGTTATCTCCTGCATCCGGATTAAAATTACTGTTAAAGTTCAGATTTACCAGGTTGGATGAATCATCAGTCGCAAATGTATTTTTAAAAAAATATATGAACTTATTTACATAATGTCCATCTTTATCTTCCGGTTTTGTATAATCACTGACCGCCTGTGACAATATTGTTCCCTGTACCGCTTTAGCCATATTAATAACAAATGGAACAGAATTGTCATACATTGCCTGAATTCCTAACTCATTGACCTGTCCATTTACATAAACCAGTCCATACTGAGACAATTCACTGTCAGATGTTGTTGCACCATTTCCGGCAGAAAATGTGTTTGTATCTCCGTTTTCACCATCAGAAAAATCTGCTGACGATGCTACATCTGATGATGTCACGGCAGGCTGTTCTTCGCCACTATCAGTCTCACTCTCTGAACCATCCTCAAATTCTGATGCTGTATTATCATTAATTTCATTTTCAATAGATACCAGTTCTACGCCAGCTTCACTGACCATAGGAGCAACTGTCGAAGTTGTAGCTGTTGTTTTTCCATATTTCTTATTAAAATCTTCCGCTGAGATCGTATCGACTTCTATGTTAAAATTTTCAAACTGATTTCTGACCATCTCATCACTGTCTTTCGGTGACAGGTGAAATACATGACGTTTAAACCAGTCATGATTTGTATAACCACCCTGGTAGTACATATGATTCACCTGTACCTGCTGTTCTTGATCACCGCCTGGGATGAAATCATATTCACCCTTTCCCGGGTTTAATTTGTATTCAGCATCTGAAATATAATATGTTGGTACTTCTTTATCTTTTATAGGAAGATACACATCTTCATTCACCGGATAGTTCGGATAATACCATCCAAAATACTGAAAATCATCTGATTTCTCACCTGGGCCTGCTGAAATACAGCAGAAGTATACTGCCTTCACTCTGTAATAGTAGTTATATGTAATCTTTGTAGTATCAATCTCCTGCACATTGCTGAACGCTACAGGCTGAAGTCCTGTTACAATAGAAAGAGGCAGTTTATCAAAATCTCCCTTTTTAGCATTCGCTTTCCAATACCAATACTGTCCATCTTCCAGAGTAATATCTCCATCTTTTCTGGTAATATTTTCTTTATTATCCTGTTTCTGTTTATCTTCTTTCTGATTATTTTCGGCTGTATCTTTTACATACTTTAAATCACCAACCAGTGTATATTTATAATACGGATATTTATCTATATTCTCTCCAAGATAAATAAGAGGATCAGACTGTGTGTTCTGTACTTTAGGATTTAAAATTTTTCCCAACATTTCCTGTACAGAAGTATTTTCACCTTCTGTTCCATCAGAATTGCTGTTCTCTGCATCCAAAACCAGAGTATCTGTTATCTGTGCTGACTGATTTTGAGAAACAGCCGGATCAGCAGATGTAGAATCCGATGTATCGCTTATTCCATCATCTCCGGAAGAAAAATCTCCATCACTGAAAGCATTATCCTGACTGCTGTCAAAATCTGAAGCTGTATCTGCAGCATCTGCCGTATCTGATGTCTGTCCATTCACAGTTGTAAATTCATCTTCATCACCGGAATTAAAAGCATCTGCCTGTGTAGATGTATGTGTCCAGAGCGGCACACTGTCATTAACAAAATTATCCGGTTTAGCTGGATTTGAACCTGGAAATGTATAAGTTCCAGCACTTATATTGTCTGTCATTTCTTCTGTTAAATCTGCATACACATTTTCATAATAGCCAAATTTACCTTTCTTGGCATCATACTCTGCTCCAATTGTATTCTGTTTCTTGTTTTCAGTTATTGCAAAATTAACAAAGTCATTTCCAACTTCCTCAAATTCCAGATAATACGGTGACTGTGCACCATCTGCTGAAGCATCAAAAGACTCTATATTTTCTCTATATTTATTAGGACGACTGGAATCAGCATCAACATTCTTTCGAATCGGATAATATTTCTGTTCTTCTTTCGTATAATCTCCGGTTCCTGTTGAATTTTCCCGATAATTTCCATTTATGGAAACAGTATCAGTTCGCGTCTTTCCAGTTTTTATGTCTGTGAAATCCACTTTTGTCCATTCATCTTTATTATCACTGCTGTCAAGGAAATATTTTTCATTATAGTTTGTATAATTTAGCGAATAGACCTCCACAGAATCTCCGCATAAGCTGCGAATGTCCTTAATACCAGTACTTTTGCTTGCATCAATCTGACCATTTTCATCTAATTTTACATTTGTTGCAAACTCTCTGCGGAGTGTTTCATTCGGAAGTTTCTCCAAACCATCCTGAAGACTTGAAAAATGGATTGCTTTCTGTTCTCCGTCTTGCTCATATGAATATGTATATAATTTTATATACGGTTCCTGTCCGGATATATAATATCCAATCTCCGCATCTTCTGTACTGTCCACGATTTCCAGAATTTTAAATGGATTCTTTGAGTCAGAGTTATCGCTTACAATTTGTTCTATACCAGGCATCATAGCTGAAGACGCCTGTACAGAGACACTGGTCTGTAATAATGCTCCTATGCCTAAAACACCTGCAAGAGCAGCCGCTGTACCTGATGCCACTAATTTCTTGTGCTTGATCTTCATATATTTTTTGATTCTCCTTAGTAAAATCATAGTTTGCGATTTTGTATTTTTTACAGTTATAGCCTATCACAAAAAGATGTCAAGTGCAATGTGAGGGGTGAGGAAAATTATGAAATCTTTTTGTTACTCAAACCAAAAGCAGCTACACATTTCATGTAACTGCCTTTAATGGAAATTAAATATTTTTATGTTCTGTTTTACCTCTCCATATAATCAAGTGTTTTTTTCAATAAATTCAATACTTTTTGATACCTATGATGAACCTGTTCAATGAGGCAGAAACCAGTGCGGATGCGGAAACAGAAGAACTTTTTGAAGAAATCCGGCCATCCTCTTATAAACGTAAAAAAAGGAAAGGAAAGAAGGAAGAAGATTTTTCCAATTTTGAGACCGTTGAGACCAGGACCTATAAACTGGAAGGGGAAGCCCGTTACTGTCCGGAATGCGGAAAAAAATACAATGTAGTAACAAAAGAGACCGTAAAACGCCTGCGTTTTGTACCTGCAAAGTTTGAGGTTGAAGAAGAGATCACTTATGTATACAACTGCCCGAAATGCGGGTCCATGAAACGTTCGGAAAAAGAACCTTCCCTGATCCGTGGAAGTATCGCTACGCCTTCTCTTGTCGCCGGTATCATGAACGCTAAATATGTAAACGGGATGCCTCTGGCACGCCAGGAAAGAGAGTTTGCCAGATATGATCTTGATCTTTCCACAAAGACTATGGCAAACTGGATCATAAACTGTGCAGACAGATACCTGAAACCGCTGTATCAGCTGATGAAAGAAGAACTTCTGGAAAGCAGATATATCCATTGTGACGAAAGCCGCATCCAGGTACTCGGAGAACCGGAGCAGAAAGGTACGACCCAGAACTGGATGTAGGTATATCTCACGGATGAATTCAGTGGTTCCCCGCAGATGGTACTCTTCGATTATGAAAGGACCCGTGCGGGATATCATCCTGTAAATTTTTTAAGGGACGGGTTTCATGGGTATCTGACCTGCGATGGATATCAGGCCTATCACAGTTTAGGAGAAGGTATCATAGTAAGCGGATGCCTTACCCATGCAAGACGACGCTTTGATGCAGCCCTCACAGCATTGAAAAAAGATTTCACAAAAGAACAGCTGAAAGAGACAGTTGCATATCAGGCGATGTCAAGGATCGGGATCCTCTATAAGATCGAAGAGATGATCCATGACAAAACACCGGAAGAAAAATATGAAGAACGCCAGAAACAGTCCCGTCCGGTTATGGATGCCATGTTTGAATGGCTGCATACGATGGAAGATTCTGTAGACAGGTCTTCCCTTATTGGTGATGCCATTTTGTATACACTTAATCAGGAAGTATATCTGAGACGGTATCTGGAAGATGGTCATCTCAGTATAGACAATAACAGTGCAGAACGTGCATTGAAAAACTTTGCAGTGGGACGCCGCAACTGGCTGTTTGCCAAAAGTGTACGGGGCGCAGATGCCAGCGCCCTTGTTTACAGCATTACAGAAACGGCACTTCTGAACCATCTGAAACCATACGCATATCTGACCTATATATTGGATGAACTCAGAAAAATGGGAGCTTTTCCTAAAGAGGAAGAATTAAAGAAACTGCTTCCATGGTCAGAGGATCTTCCGAAATACTGCCGGACTAAACTAAAAAAATAATACTAAGCCATCTGATATAGGAACTGGCAAACCCAGCCAGGAACAGTATCAGATGGCTTTTATAAGATGTCAATATACGAATGATTACCTACTTACCTTCGTTCTGCTACTTACATTGAAAAAGTACTGGAATATAAATATCTGCGAAATAAAGATCAGCTTTGCGGGTATATAAGCGGCTTATTGTTCTTCAATCAAATTGGACTCACAACCCAGATTCCAATGCAATATAAAATCGTGTCAAATAAAGCTACCACTGATTATCGTGTAACTACTCTGGCAAAATCCCGTATAATTATCCGTTCTCCTAAAGTTCATGTGACTAAAGATAACTATAATGCCTTACAGTTTCTTGATATTCTCAAGGATGTAGATGTATATTCTGAAATATCTGGAAAAAAATTCCAGGAACGACTTTTTAAATATATGCGAGCGGTAAATTTGAGGATTTCCGACTTAGAATCATATTTTAGTTATTATCCTGATAAACTTTATAGAAATCTGGTAGAAATGAAGCTGATTTTTAATGACATACCAAACTTTATAAATTTGTGCGTATTTTAAAAATAGCAACAGTAAAAGCTACATAAGTGACTTTTACTGCTGCTAAAAAACAAAACATCTCTTACTTTTTAACAGATACTTCCATAGTATCTGTTAAAAGGTTCTTAAAATTCCCCTGAACTAAATATTTCCACTTTTCAAGTTTAGCAACAATCTCCTTAACATTTGCTGGTGGAGGTGATTTTACAGTAAATGTTTTTGTATATTCATCTATATCATTTTCGAAACAATCCAATTTAAACATTCCCTGCCAATGTATTATAGTATCATTTGACTCATTTGTAACATTATGTATTACTTTTTCTCCCTGTGTATCTCTTATAGTGATATCCATTGCTGCCACATATTGAGCCCCTACCTTAAGAGTCGATAGAGTTGATACAATCTTAGCATCCTTTATTACACTCACTTCTCTTTCTGCATATACTTCCATTTCGATTGGTGTACCCAATCCCCAATCTGCATGCCTAGTATATCTAGCCCAAATTACAAAACCGTTCGAATCTGATTCGACTGTAAAATAGAAGTGTGAACTTAAATACGGTGAATTTTCTCCTCTTCTCTTTGAAGTAATATGACCTCCTTTTATTCCCCATTCAATAGTTTCTGTTGCACCACCAAAATTAGCACCATCTAGAGCAAATATAAAATCTAATCCTGGATCTACTCCACATTCATATTCTCTTCCTGGTTCAACAACATACGCTGCATCCTCATTTCGTGTATGTATCTGACCGATTCCAATGCTTTCACCAACAGAAAAATTTGTTGCAGTTTGAACTATGCCAACTCCATTTCGAGATGTCAAATTAACTTCTGACGTTATCTCCCAATTTCCAACATCCGTTTCTTCAAATTTTCCCTGTGCCTGTGCACTCTGAATATAGTTTTCAACTTTTTGTGACCCTTTTGTTACGTTTGTTGTTGGAGTTACCGTTGTAACAGCTTGTCCATTTTCTTTATAAATACATTCCCATTCTTTTGAATCCCCAACTCTGTACTCTCCTGTTGGTTTGACGATATCAATTCTTGCAACTATGATTGTTAATTTTGCAGAAATATTCTGGTAACCCGGTGCTTTCACTGTTACATCAAAGCATCCAGTTGTATCAGTACCTGCTGATGACTCTACAGATAACTCTCCGTTTGAATTTACATTTGCAAAACCACAATCTGATTCCCATTCCAAGTCACTAGCTGTTAATGTTTTAGGATTTTTTCCATCATCATAATTAACCGTACATTCTATTACATCATTCAGTTTAAGACCATTATAACCTGCCGCAACAAGAATTGATTCTGTATTTAGACTAAGACTTACTGGTGTTGGTTCTTTTGTTGGCGTTGGTGCTGGTGTTTCAGTTGCAGTTGGTGTTGGCTCTACCGGATCTATATCTGGATCAATGTCTATCTGCTCAGAAATACCTAATTCGTTTCGCAGGCTTACACTGTGAAGTGTGTCAATTTTTTTTGTTCCATTTTGAGTAGTTAACTGAAAACGTACGATTTTATCGCTAAGAGCCTTTGAAATATCTGCTCGAAAATCCAGAATTCCTGTTGCCAGAATTTCATCATCTTGAGATATTCTTTTCCAACCATTTCCCTTTTTTACATAATGGACATATTTAATTTTACCTGTCGATTTTTCCCAGACAATGCACTGTCTGTCGTTTTCATTTTTTAATACAGTTGTTGTATCTCCCGTATTTCCTGAACCTATCGCAATATTGTCTGTTCCAGTGTTACTTGCAGACATAACCGCTATATCGTCGTCATCATCCATCTGACTAGCCGTATCTGAATCATCCCCGGATGATACCATAAATATCTTCCCACCGGAACTATTATCTGCACCTTTTCCCTTAATATCATTACCAATGGCCTTTTTATCTGCAGTAAAATAGTATAAGTTGCGGTTTGCATTAATGATCATATCCTCTATTTTATCAAAAGTCTCCTGTGTTTCCATCTGAACTTTTGCACTGCTGGAGGTATTTCGATATGAACTTGAACTGCTGGTAATAAGACTCAAAACTACGCCAGAAAAAATTGCAACAATCGCAACTGTTACAATCATTTCTATTAATGTAAATCCCAGATTTCCTTTTCCGTTCTGCTTCTTATACTTGCTCATGCCACCGCTCCTTTATCTATTATCCTGCCTGAATCTCATACTTACCGGTATCTTTAAAGAGATTAATTATTCTTTTTCTTCCGCCTCCACTGATAATAATCTGACTACAATAATCACCACCTGTAAATCCCTTTTCCAAAATTCCAGAAACATCCAAATCATTCCAATAGGTTTCATCCTGATTCTGTAAAGGTAAAAATCCTCCGGTCTCTCTATTATAGGTAATAATAATACTCTTTCCCTCTTCTAGCGGAATTTCATCATCATTATTTTCAACCTTATAGCTGATAAGAGTTTTTGCCGGGGCAATTTTTTCCTCATCTTCGTTCCATTTGATATTTTCATTTCCATTTACTTTTCCACGATCAAGAATGTAGCTTATATAATATCCATTTGAACGCTTTTCAAGTTTCATCTCACCCACGAGACGATTAGATGCTTCTATTTTTGTCTTGTCCAATCCAGACGCAATGGAATTTGTGGCTCTCTGCACCCGAAATCCTATAATAGAATTTAGAGATGGAACCAGAATTCCAAGAAGTATGGCAAATATTGATACTGTTATAACCATTTCCACCAATGTAAATCCTTTATTTTTCTTTTGCATTTCCGGTTTCACCCCTTTTTAGCTTTTTATTCTTTCTTCCAGTTACTATAAGTTACACAATCTGCCAAATTATAAGTTGTTGATTCTTCCTCTGTATTCTGGCTGTTATCCGTAGTATTTCCAAGTACATACTCCTTTCCATGCCAGAAGAAATCCTGTGCTTTCAATGTCTGTCCATTTGAATTTTCATCTTCAATCTGTGCCTGAAATACCTTTGCAGCCTCCAATGGTGCAGCTTCCAGTTGTACGCCCGGGTTTACTGTAATTTTTCCCTTTGCCATAATAATACCTCTGAATTGCACATCTTTCGCAATTTCAACATCTCCGGTGCAAACAACCAATCTGACGCTTTCTGCTTCTTTACTTGTAATCTGCAAAGTCTTATTTGTTCCCTGACTTCCATTATTACACATAATTACACTGGGAGAGCCTCCCTTAGGATATTGATACTTTTGTTCAGTTTCATTTTTAACAAATTCTTTAAGTTTTTTTTCATTTACCAAATTATCAAATACTGTACTGGATGGATCTGTTTCATTATGTGGTGACGTTGTTTTGTCATCGGGATCTGATACACTGGTATCCAGATCATTATAATTGCTGACCATCTTACGATTAAGCGCAAACCACTCGTCCTGATAATCAATCTGATCCTGTATCAGTTTATTTGTCAATTTCGGATGTGTCGCACTATACAATTTTCCCTCTTTATCCTTACCAGAATACGAAAGGATATTTCCATTTGTGACATAAAGAAGATATGTCTCGCTGTCTTTTACATAAATACCAGAATCCTCACCGTTAAAATAAAATGATAAATATTTATCCATCTGTTTCTTTATATCCGGATTTTTCTGATAGTACTCACTCATAAACTTAGATGCATTTGTTTCATCAGTAAAATTAAGGTAATAATAAACAACTGTTCCACTGGCATTATCTGAATAAAACATTTTTTTTATTGGAGTTTTCGAGTCAACACCAATATCCCGTAAAGTTTTTCCTCCCCATGTTTCCACAGGCGTATCCCATTTAACAGGAATCGTATTTCCCTCCAAACCATTTGTTACAGCCTCATCATATGTCATAGGATTCGTATAATTAGAACTGTCTGCAGAATCGTCTCCTAAAATCTTTGCAGATGCTAAATATGCTAACTGAGTTCCCTTTACCGTAACACTTTCTCCAGTCATAACATCAGACGTTTTTGACGGATCTGAAATATAGCTCTTTCCTGCCAACATAAGTTTTTGTACACCTGAAAGATCAAGTTTTGTTGCCTTTCCATTAACAATAATAGCACTGTTTAAATCAGTATCTTTATAATTTTTATAACGTTCTTCATAGTGGCTTTTTTTAGCAGATTCTGCGGAACCATATCCATAATAGTTTCCAGCTATAGTTATTGCACTTCCATTACCAGATGCAACTGTTAAATCATCAGCAAAGTATGTATCTCCAAGCAGGTTTGCCATTGATGAGTTCACAGTTAAACCTTTCGCCCATAATTCAACACCCGCATTGCTTGTAAATGAGCTTCTGGCAACAAGATTAATATCTCCTGCACACACAAATTTATCTGCAGAAATAATGGATAGATTCGCATTATTTTTAACTAAGAGACTTGTATCTTTATCTTTCGGAAAACCTTCTTCACTATCATTAAGCAAACCGGCATATATGTTTCCTGTCAATTTAATATCCTTGTTAGGATCCCCCTCACATATAATTCCACTATTAGCAACAACAACCATTCCCATTAAGTCCGGTAATGAAGAAGGGGTAGCAAATTTTACGTTTGGAATTCCCATCTGAATATCTGTTTTTATAATAGATGCTCGACCCTTTTCATCTACATAAACTGCTTTCAAATTTTTTAAAGATACTTTACTACTCTTTTTTATTTCATCTCTATTAAGTTTTTCAGATAATGTAGGTTCCACAATTTCTAATGTTTCATTATCACCTACCGTAAGGTCAACATAATCCTCTTGCAAATGTCCTAATTTTTTCTGTACTTTAACATATAAGTTATCATAAAAACTCTGTCTAAATGCTTTTTGACGTATTTCATCCTGAACATCATTCTGACTTTTTCCTGACTGATCATATGTTTCAAGAACTTCTATATAAGCTTCAGACATGGCATCTCCAACTTCCTCCTGAAGTCCTACACGGATTTCTTCAATCGCACGTTCTGCTGTATAAAAACTGTCTTTTCCTTTTAAATCAGTAATCTTCATGTGAAAGTTAGCAATTGCTATATACAGAACAAGCATCCCAAGAATTCCCACAAAAGCTATTGAGACTATAACAGTAAACAGTGAAAATCCTTTATTATATTCTTTTTTTTCTGTTACATGTTTATCCATTTATGCCTCCTGAAAAAGTTAGTCTTCTTTCGTTCCATCTAATGTCACCACCAGATCCTCTTTCGGAAATCCTTTTTCTGCTGCACCTGCTTTATATACTTCAACCTTGGTTGTATATATACGATCTTCCAGCTTTTTATCATCCAGTCCATTATAATCAACTATTTTCTTTGCTGCTGTACCAGAAACAGATCTTTTTAACGCAGAATTGTCCTGATATGTTAAACTCATTTGATTGATTTTAGGTCTGTCAAGTTTATCGTAAATCTCGCTTATATTATAATCGAGATTTGTGCGTAATTTTATCTGACTCTTATATAAACTTGGACTTGTATTCCAGTTTGAAGTCTCCGGATTTTCCTTTATAATTAATGACATACGATATTTATTTTCATCTGCCAAAATAGAGTTTTTATTATTCTCATCCTGCTGCTTTGCAATATATAAATTCACTGGATAATTATTTAAGTTTTCTACTATAATCTTATCCAGAGGCTTTACGCTGCTCTGAGATTTATAATTAGGATAATAAAAAATATATATGTTCTTTAATACTTTGTCTGCACTGGATGTAAAAATATTCTGGTTACTTACAATTGAACAAAAATATTTCTGAGTCGGATCACTGTTTTCCTGATCTGGGTCTCCACCGCATGGACATAAATCCATTCTTCCATATTCTGGATTTACTGATGAAACATAATCATGTGCATCAATCGTATATTTTGCATTTACTTCTACCTTTTCAGTCTCTTTATCATAATCAATTGTAATTAGTAAGGTTTTTTTCGCACTATTAAATACTTCTTCTGCATTCAAATCTGTATCTAGCGGTTCTTTATGTTGCGCAATAAAAGCCGTTTTTTTTTGCTCATAATCTTCTGTCTCAGTATCAGTTCCACATGCTGCCTTTAGTTCACTCTCCCATTTATCATGTGCAAATTTAAATTGTTTTGCTATCAGCCCATCGGTTCCAGAAAATGCCTCTAAATATTTCTTCTTTTCAACAATGAACGGTGCATTAAAATCCGTATCAAGATTTGATATATTCGGTGCCAGATAATCGTTCTTCCCCTCTTCATTATTCGTTGATGTTTTCTTCTTATACCCGGAATCTTTACTTCCATCAAAGGTCACCAGTGCATCAAAGGTTTCGTGATTATTGATTACATTTGTAAGCTTAAAGTAATATTTAGACGCATCATCTCCTGTCTCTCTCGGATTGAATTTATAAGTCTTTCCATTATCTGTAGAAATTACCGAAGCTGTAACGTTTGCTTCATCCATGCCATCTACGTATTTTCTAACAGGTGTGTATATTATCTGATTACTTGTATCTTTAGCTGCCAGTACTTCTCGAACTCCCAGTTCATCGTCTTTGCCAGTGTTGATTCGGTTCTTCTGAGGGTCTAAAAATGTAAGTCTGACTGAATTAGAGCTGTCCAGAGGATAGTTAAATGCCAAAGAAACTTCTTCAAATTTCTTAGCTTTGATCTCTTCCATGATATTCTGTGCAACTGTAGTTGCCTCCAGATAAGTATTAGATTTTCTGTTAATTCGGCTTGAAGTTACAAAACTCTGAAGGAGCACGATCGCAGTTATGGCAAATATGCTCACTGCCACAATCACTTCTATCAGTGTCATACCTGCGTTTGAGTTCTTATTCTTTTTTCTGTCCAACTGTCGTATACTCCTTTCCCTTATGTCATTTTCACTGTTGGTATCTGGAAGTGAAATAAATATAAATCCATTTAGGGTTTTATTGTCCAAAATAGCTCTGTATTTTCCATACAGCCATCTATTTCATATGTCATAAAAACACAGCTAGAGGGGCTCTGTACCTCTCCCCTCTAGCATACTTTCCTTATTGTGCCTGTGTGGCGCTATCAGCAGGGGCTGCTGCATCCTGCGTATTTTCTCCTTCCTGACTGTTGGTGTTCTGGCCGTCAGCGCCGGTGTCGGAAGCCGCCTGTTCTGTGGTTGTCTCTGCGGCTTTCTTTTTATTCTTCCTGCTTTTTTTGCTCTTTTTGCCGGACTCTATTGTTCCGAAAATATTATCTGTTCCATATGCTACGCTTCCTGCATCCGGTTCTGTATAAGTCTGGCCTGTTCCTGCCATGAAAAACAGGTTTACTGTAATGCTGCCCGAAAGATTTCCTGTTGAGGAGTCAAAGGAGGCATTCACATTGTCAAGTGTCATCCTGCCTGTCTGGTCAGCCAGATAATCAACCATATCCTTCAGGCTGGCATAGGTTCCCGTAAACTGCATGGTGTCCTGTGTCCGGTAGAGTACAGGACTGGTTAACACACTGTTCAGATTCTCCACTTCTGCATCGGAGGCAGCCTGACGCTCATTCTCTCCGACTACATCTGTGCCCTCGATCTCATCAAGCTGAGACTGGGTCTGCTCATTTGCCTGCTCTGAGAGAGTCTGGTCAGGCAGACCTGCCAGGGGGTCTTCTGTACTTCCGTCCAGGGAAGCCACAAACTCTCTTGTGCCCAGACCTACATTGGATATCTGCATATCCAGGGAATTCTCCATATTCATGGAAAGTACGATTCCGTCTTCAGGACGGATGTCTGCCGGAAATGCAGATGTATATTCGCTGACCTTTGCATTGATATCTTCTGTTTCTTTCAGATAAAAATCCCTGTCTGCAGCCAGCTTCAGCAGGTCATCCAGCCTTGTCTTCAAAGGTTCGGTTGATGCCTGGATGCTCTGCGCCTCTTCCATCTGCGGTCTGTATCCGAAGAAATATCCTGCTGCAAAAACACCTACTCCAAGAAACATCAGCAGTATTTTTTTATCACGCATAGAAATATTCATGTCCATAATTAATCCTGCCTCCTATTACTCTCCTGAGCTGTCCAGCGGTGCCGGATCTGAATATGTACAGAGTACACTTAAGGATACGGTTCCATCCTCAGCCTCGTCAATTCCTGTAGTGGTTACGGTAGACAGACTC
>SKEA01000841.1_pt1 | contig 22992 bp, 19 predicted proteins | sample 4826601 | NCBI WGS metagenome assembly SKEA01 (sample SAMN11008821, study PRJNA524170) | human gut metagenome | biome: Human fecal sample; material: Feces; isolation source: fecal sample from pouch patient p13, p53 | host: Homo sapiens | place: Israel: Tel-Aviv | collected 2016-07-06 | reverse complement strand
ATATACTCCCTGTAGAATCACTCTCACACTCTCACCTTAACTCCCTTAGTATCCCTGTGTGCCGTCTTCATCTTGGCAAAGCTGATACTCTTGCCCTTATATTCCATTGTGAACTCGTCACCTTCTGTAAGCAGGAATACATCTTCTATATAATCATCTTTTGAAAGCTTGATTCCTCTTACGCCAACAGCACTCTTCTTCTTCATTGGAATGTCTGTTAATGGGAACTTTAAGAACACTCCGTTTTCTGTCTGTACAATTACATTCTGGTTGCTCTCGACAACCTCTTCTTCCTTAATTTCTCCATCAAGTGAGAACTTTGAATAAATCTCTACTCTTGCGTCTGTTGAATACATTCCGATTAGCTTGTCGTCATCTGCTAATTTTGTACATGCAACTGTACGCTTTGCAACCTGGAATTCTTCGCTGTCTACAAGCTTCATCATTCCCTGTCTTGTGACAAAAAGCATTTTCTGATTCTTAAGTCGTTCAAATGGAGTAATGTACACAATTATCTGCTTAGAGCTGTCATAGTTACACAGATTATCAATCGGTGTGCCTTTATCTCTGAACTTAGTGAATGGCAGATCCTTTATCTTTAACTGGTGCAGATCTCCCGTATCAGTAAATATGCAGATTTTATCTGTGTTCATTACCGGAATGACGTATTTGTTCTCATTAAATACAGCATCTTTATTTCTCTCAAATGCAGCCATATCAATGGTTCTTGCATATCCGAATCTGTCCATAATAAACATAACTTCCATCTCTGGAATCTTCTTTTCCTCAAATACAGCAGCTTCTCCGTCTTCAATTACAGTTCTTCTTTCAACACCATATTCCTTCTTAATATTAAGAAGGTCAGACTTGATAACCTTAGCCATCTCTTTTCTGCTGCCAAGTATCTTTTCATACTTCTCAATCTTCTTGACACATTCATCATATTCCTTCTGAAGATTAAGAATTTCAAGGCCAATCAGCTTGTACAGACGCATTTCTAATATTGCACCAGCCTGTCTCTCTGTGAAATCAAGACCTGAAGCCTGCTTTTTTGACTGCTCTGACTTAAACTTGATTCCCTCAACATTACCATTAACAAGGCAGTCCTTAGCCATCTTAAGATTAGCACTGCCTCGTAATATCTCGATAATAAGGTCAATAATATCACATGCTCTTATAAGACCTTCCTTAATCTCCCTGTTAGCCTTCTCCTTTTCAAGAAGTGTTGTGTACTTTCTTGTAGCAAGCTCATACTGGAAATTAATGTGGTGTTTTATTATATCCTTAATACCTAAGGTCTCAGGTCTTCCATCAACGATAGCCAGCATATTTACGCCAAATGTATCTTCCAACTTGGTCTTCTTGTAAAGAAGATTTTCAAGATTCTTGACATCAGCGTTCTTCTTAAGTTCAAGGACAATTCTTATTCCTTCCTTAGAAGATTCATTGGAAATGTCGACAATATCGGTAGTTTTCTTAGTTTCTATAAGGCTTACTACATCAGATATAAATTTACCTATGTTAGCACCAATCATTGTATATGGAATCTCTGTAATAACAAGCTTGTCCTTCTCAGAACGGTTCTTGGCAGGCTCGAATACGACCTTGCCTCTTAACTTAATCTTACCTGTTCCAGTCTCATATATTGCACCAAGCTCGCTTTTATTAATTACAATTCCGCCTGTAGGAAAATCCGGTCCAGGGCAGAGCTGCATAAGCTCGTCTGTTGTGATATACTCATTATCCATATATGCACATACTGCATCAACAACCTCTGAAAGATTGTGTGGAGGGATATTAGTTGTCATACCAACCGCAATACCATCTGCACCATTTACAAGCAGATTAGGTACTCTTACAGGAAGAACCTCAGGCTCTTTTTCTGTCTCATCAAAGTTAGGCACGAAATCCACAACATTTTTATCAAGGTCAGCAAGATATACGTCCTGTGTGAACTTTTTTAACTTAGCTTCTGTATATCGCATAGCGGCAGCTCCGTCACCTTCGATAGAACCGAAGTTTCCGTGTCCGTCAACAAGAGCCATACCCTTCTTAAAATCCTGTGAAAGTACAACAAGTGTCTCATATATTGAACTGTCACCATGTGGATGGTATTTACCCATTGTATCACCAACGATACGTGCAGACTTTCTGTGAGGCTTGTCGTAATTAAGCCCCAACTGGTCCATGGCATACAGCACTCTTCTCTGTACCGGCTTTAAACCGTCCCTTACATCAGGAAGTGCTCTTGCTGTAATAACGCTCATGGAATAATCTATATAGGACTTCTGCATAACCTCAGAATACTCAGTCCTTATAATCTTCTCAGCCATTTTCTACTCCTTTAGCTTTTACGCATCAATCTCAGCTTCATTAGCATGCGTATATATAAATTCTCTTCTAGGTGGTACATCTGTACCCATAAGCATTGCTGTAACCTCAGTTGCAAGCCTTGCGTCCTCAATCTCAACCTGCTTTAAAATTCTTGTTTCAGGATTAAGAGTTGTCTCCCATAGCTGGTCAGGATCCATCTCTCCAAGACCTTTGTATCTCTGAAGTGTAAATGTTCCTGACGTATGCTTCTTTCTGTAATCCTCAAGTGCCTTGTCATCATATAGATATTCACCCTCGCCTTTCTTAGGAACAACCTTATAAAGAGGTGGTGTAGCAATATATACATGTCCCTGATTAATAAGCTCAGGCATGAATCTGTAGAAAAATGTAAGAAGCAGTGTATCAATATGTGCTCCATCCACATCGGCATCAGTCATGATAATAATCTTATTATATCTTAATCTGCTAATATCAAAGTCATTACCGTAGCCCTCTAAGAATCCACAGTTGAATGAATTAATCATTGTCTTAATCTCGGCATTGGCAAGTACCTTATCAATACTTGCCTTCTCAACATTAAGAATCTTACCTCTGATTGGAAGAATTGCCTGAGTTCTTCTGTTTCTTGCAGTCTTTGCTGAACCTCCAGCTGAATCTCCCTCAACAATGAACACCTCACATTCCTCCGGATTCTTGCTCTCACAGTTGGCAAGCTTTCCGTTGCTGTCTATAGAGAACTTCTGCTTTGTAAGCATATTTGTCTTAGCCTTTTCTTCTGCTTTTCGTATCTTCGCAGATTTTTCAGCACATGCAATTACAGCGTTAAGGTCGTCCAAATGTCTGTCGAAATAAAGCTGTACCTCGTCTCCTGTTACATTTGCAACAACTGTACCAGCATCCGGATTATCAAGCTTGGTCTTGGTCTGTCCCTCAAATCTTGGTGCAGGGTGCTTAACTGCAACAACTGCAGTCATACCATTTCTTACATCAAGACCTGTAAAATTCGCATCCTTATCCTTTAAGATGCCAAGTTCTCTCGCATACTGGTTGATAATCATTGTAAATTTGGTCTTAAAGCCTGTAATATGCGTTCCACCCTCCTGAGTGTATATGTTATTACAGAAGCCAAGAATATTTTCCTCAAATTCATTAACAAACTGAAATGCTACTTCAACCTCAATATCTTCCTGCTTCTTCTTAAAGTAGACGATATCGCATACTGTCTCTTTGCCATTGTTAAGGTCTTTGATATATGCCTTAAGTCCGTCAGGCTCGTGGAAAGTTTCCTTATCCTCGCTGCCCTTTCTCTTATCTTCAAACTCAATTGTAAGCCCCGGATTAAGATATGCAGTCTCATGAAGCCTGCTCTTTATCGAGTCTGCTTTGAATCTTGTCTTTTCAAATATTTCTCCATCAGGAAGAAATGTAACAGTTGTACCAGTATCATTTTTTCTGCATGTACCAATCTTTTCAAGCGGCGCTGTTGCTTTTCCACGCTCGTATCTTTGCTTGTACACACCACCATCAACTCTTATCTCAACCTCAAGCCATACAGAAAGTGCATTAACTACAGATGCACCAACGCCGTGAAGTCCTCCTGATATCTTATATCCGCCATCTCCGAACTTGCCGCCTGCATGAAGTACTGTAAATACAACCTCAACCGCAGGTATTCCGGCTTTAGGATGGATTCCGATAGGAATACCTCGTCCATTATCCTTGATAGTTGCTGTTCCATCATCATTAAGAGTTACATTTATCTGTGTACAAAAACCCGCAAGATGTTCATCCACTGAATTATCCGCAATCTCATATATAAGATGATTAAGACCTTTTGTTCCGACACTTCCAATATACATACCAGGTCTCATTCTTACCGCTTCAAGACCCTCCAGTATTGATATACTGTTAGCATCATATTTATTAGCTGCCATTATTAATTACTCTCCTCTTTACTTTCCAAAATACGCATTGAAAGTATCCTCAAAGCTGCTTCCCAACGTATACGCATCCTGAATACTTATTTTCTTCCACTCACTGTTATTAAATTCCATATATATACCAGATTCATATTTCTCAAAATCAGCATTAAACTGCTCTAACTTTCTCTTTTCAAGAATTGCAGACTTATTAACCTCGGTCTTAGCCTTATCATTATCCGATGTACATCTTATAATGTAATATCTGCCTGCTGCCTCAACTATACTGCTCATCTCACCAGTAGACAGATTGAATGCTGCTTTTTCAAATGCTGCATCCATCTCGCTACGTTTCAGTTCGTACTCATATTCGCCATCCGCATTGTATTCCTTGGCAACAGCAAAGAATGAACTTCCTGAATTCACAAGATTATATGCTTTATTAATATCTTCCTCTGAATCTGATACAATATACTGGATATCAATAACTCTTGCCTCATCTGCGCTTACTTCAATATCCATGCTGGAAGTAAGGTCATCGTAGAGTTTCTGTGCTATTGCAAATTCAGTAAACATTGTATTCAGTTTATCCTTAGTTATTCCTGTACTGCTTATCTGCGATTCTGTTAATTCATTGTAAAATGCATCAACAGCCTTACCCACAGAATCTTTTTCTTCTCTTCCAAGCACAACACCGCGTTCCTTAGCCTTAACATTCATAGCCTTGACGCGCATTAACTTACTCTTAATCTGGTCCTTAATATAGCTTTCAAAATCAGCATCACCAATTTTCTCTCTCCATATATTACTGCCAAACATTTCCTCATATTCCTTCTTCACATCAGACATGAGAATATCTGCCTCGCATGTATAAGTTGTCTTCTGTCCTGCTGTTTTAATAAGCTCACCGCTCTTCATTCCTGTTGTGAAATATATCAGACGTCCATTAAAGAACTTAATATATCCTGCAACTAACAGAACTACAACAAGAATAACTGCTAATATAATAAATGCTTTCTTTCTTCTTTTCATATTCTATCCTCTTTAATTATTTGTGATATGGCTCATTCTTCATAATCCTGTAAGCCCTGTATATCTGTTCCAAAAGAATAACTCTCATAAGCTGGTGTGGAAATGTCATCTTTGAAAAACTCAGCTTATAATCAGCTCTCTTAAGTACATCATCTGCAAGTCCCAGAGAGCCTCCTATTACAAATGTTATGTTACTTGTTCCGTCTATTCCAAGTCTGTCAATCTTTTCTGATAGTTCGACAGAATCAAGCATTTTCCCTTCTATTGCAAGTGCACATACATAAGCATCATCTTTAATTGCTGAAAGGATTCTCTCCCCTTCCTTATTCTTAATCTGTTCATTGACTATATCACTTGCATTATCCGGTGTTTTCTCATCAGGTAGTTCAACAATATCAAGCTTGCAGTATCTTGAAAGTCTCTTGGAATATTCTTCAACTGCCTGGGTATAAAACTTTTCCTTAATCTTACCTACACATACAACAGTTATACGCATCTGTACTATCCTTCCACGAAGAAATATCCGCCATTATCAAGCCTGAACACTTCTAACTGCTCAAGAAGCTCATCATTGCTTAAGTCAGATACGTCCATTCCCTCATCATCCATCACTTCTCTTAATTCTTTAATATCTTTACAATACACCGCCATACAATCCTCTAAGAATTCCTTAGCCTCCTCTAAATCATATGCAACAGGTTCATCAAAAAGCTGTTTCTGATCTCTTAAAAACACCTTCGCACACTCATCAATATGTTTATCCATAACTTAAATCTCCTTATCTTATCTCTTTAAATTGCTCTCTTAATGTTCCTTCTACCCATCCTGTTATGAAACGTCCGTGTTTCTTAACATCATCTACAGCTTTCTCCATAACATATGAGTAATACACCCTGTCTAGCATTGCAATATCATTATAGTTGTCACCAAATGCCATACATTCTTCGGGTTTTAAGCTGAAATATTTCTGTATCTGTTCAATTCCTCTACCTTTATTAACATTAGTGTCCATAAGGTCTAAGTAAAGTTCTCCCGATACAAGTACTGAAGCATTATCACTCCATTTGTTAATAAAATGTTCTTTAGAGTTCTTAATTCCTGTCATATCACACACAGCTATCTTTAATATATCCTCGTCAATGTCTGTGAACTTATCAACTAATGTAGTATGATAATTGACCACCTTGGTCATCCTATAATAATATTCTTGAGACTTAGGCTTAATATATGCCGTATGTTCTCCTGATACAAGCACCTCACAATTGGGCTGTTCAATTACATCCTCAATTATCTCTAACGCAAGCTTCCTATCCATCGGAGTCTTCCCAATAGTTTCACCCTTATATTCCACAAGTGCACCATTCTCTGCAATATATGCAAGCTTATCACTGACAGCCCCAAAAAGTCTCTTAAGACTCGTTATCTGCCTGCCACTAGCCGGTGCAAATATAACGCCTTTGTCAACAAGTTTATTGATATACTGTATAGCAGATTCATCGACGCTCTGTGCTCCGTTAAGAAGCAATGTCCCATCAAGGTCACTTGCTACGAATTTAACCATATATTTTCTCCTTAAAATGTTTTAAGCTCATGTACAAGTCTGGCAACAGGCAGACCGACAACATTATTATAGTCGCCTTCAATACCCTTAATGTATGCTGCAAATTTTCCCTGAATACCATATGCACCAGCCTTATCCATAGGTTCTCCTGTGCTTATGTAATCCCTGATTTCCTCATCAGTCATATCATATACCCACACATCAGTCTTTTCATAAAAACTTACATTCTTATGTGCACTGCATATAGTTACACCTGTATACACCTGATGTATCTGACCTTCTAAAGACTTAAGTATTCTGAATGCATCCTCTTCATTCTTAGGCTTGGTAAGAATCTCTCCTTTATGATAAACAATAGTATCTGCACCTATAACGATTACAGAATCTTCATTATCTGCGTATTGTTCTAATACAGACTGTGCCTTAACAGAAGATAATTCTCTTACATAATCTTCAGGCTCCATCTCTCTAATATTCTCATCTGCATCACTTGTAACAACAGTAAAATCAAGTCCTACCTGACTCATTAATTCTCTTCGTCTTGGTGAACCCGATGCAAGTATCAAATGTTTCATAAAACTTCCATCTCCTTGTTCTTCACTGTATTTTGTGTTCAAAGCCTACTTCGACTCATACATATTGCATTATAGCATAAAAAAGCAGAGTGCTTCAATACCACCCCAATAAAAAAGGCACAACATAACTGCTGTGCCTCTCTGATATCATTAACATTTATTATCTTTTATTGCTCTTTTTGCTTATCACAATAACGGTTCCAGAAATAACAGCTGCTGCTACAAGAATCACAATATATACCCATACATGATTATTGTCACCAGTCTTTACAACCTCTTCATCAGCCGCAACTTCACCAGTTTTTCTGACTCTTGAGCCACCAACAGTCTCATCTTCTTTTCCTGTAACTAATTCTTCATCTCCTGCAACTTCACCAGTCTTCTTTGTGACCTGGGTTGATGAAGTTGTATGTTCTTTTGTCTGTTTATTAGAATCTACTGTTGTTTCATTTGACTTTGTTGTCTCATTAACAGCTGTTGTTTCGTTTGATTCTGGTTTTGTCGGCTTAGTTTCCTTACCAGCATCAACTGTTGTCTCATTCGACTTTGTTGTCGCCTGCGCAGTTGTTGTCTCATTAGACTTTGTTGTGTCCTGTGCAGTTGTTGTCTCTTTTGACTTTGTTGTTTCCTGTGCAGTTGTTGTCTCGTTTGACTTTGTTGTTCCCTGTGCAGTTGTTGTCTCTTCTGACTTTGTTGTTTCTGCTGAAGACTGTGCTACAGATGTTGTTTCCTTTTGTGTCGTCTCCTGCTGTTGATTATCTGATATAAAATGCATTTGTCCATTGACATTAACAAATGACTTAGAAATTGCTCTTCCATTACATGTAGATGTTAAAGTAATATCTGCTTTTGGTGCAACAACTATACCACATACCTCACCTATATTAATATTACCAGTTACATTAACAGCATTGAAAATAACCGTGTCTGATACATCAACATCTGTTAATCCGCCTGTATTCTTTCCATTAATGCTGAATCTTTTAATGTCTGCATCACCATCACCGCCAAGCAGATTAATGATAACAAACTGTCCCTGTGCTTTATTTGTTATGTTGAGCTGTCCTTCTCCATAATAAGATGAAACTTCTTTTCCCTGCCAGTCAATATAATTATTAGCATACATATTTACCACTACAATCTGCTTATTCTTAAATGAAGCAAGATCAATCTTTCTATCATCATAAGCACCAATAACTATATCAGCCTCCGAATCTGGTGTATCTGAATACGCCTTGAAATTATCGTATACATTATCAAGTGCTGCAGTTACATCCATATAATCCTCTGCATAATAAACATTGATTGTATCCTTGCAGTTAGCAACATTAATAACAGCACCTGTTCTTTTTCCGTCAGCATCCTTAATATAATATTTATTCTCTCTGGGTTCATAATCATAATCAGTTCCAAGCACAAGATTATTAAATGCATTCCTATCCACATTAACCTCTGATGAACCAGAATTATCAAAACTCTTGATATATGTTGTTCCAACGCTCATATCAAGCCATGCACTCATCCACTGATCTGTTATTACAAGCTTGTTAGTCGCGAAACATGTCTGATTGTGATTACCATTCTTAAATTCTTCAGCAACTACACCGTAAGGTTTTGCTGCTCCTAATAATTCATTAAGGACATCCTGTGTTTTTGAATATGCGCCAGCTCTTAAAGACGTACCAGCAAACACAGAACCTGCAACTATTGCAACCAAAAGAACGCCAACTGCAGTTTTCTTAATCTTTGCATCCAAACCACTTAATCGTTTTCTAAAAAGCATTACTATCCCTCCAAAAATGTCTGAACCAATAGTTTCCCCTTAACTATATTTCCCTCTCTCAGCGTATAATAGCATTAGTACCAAAGTACTGCTTCCCCCTTTTTGGGGGTTTTTTATTCTACATTAATAAAACAACCCATATCCTGAATCAGTATCATTCTAGTATACGTTCCGGACATGGGTTATATTACACATTATTCAATTTAAATATTATGCTTCAAGGCTTCTGTTCATAGCTGACTCTAACGCATCAATAGAAGCTCTGATGATATCATGGTCAATACCAATACCAAAGTAATTCTTTCCATCCTCTCCTGTAATACCAACATATGCAATGGCACTAGAATCAGAGCCCTTCTTTAATGAATGTTCTTCATAACAGAAGATATCACAAGGCTTTCCAAAGTGACTGGCAAGAGCATTACTTACAGCATCAAGACGACCATTACCGCCATCTTCAACATTGCATTTCTTACCATTCTCATCAATAGTCACAACAGTCTGGATTCCATTAATCTGCTTGAAATGCACTTCAGAAATCTTGAATACTGGTGTATATTTCTTATATCTCTTCTCAAATATCTCAAGCACTTCATCTGCTGAAAGCTCCTTATGATTAACATCTGATACATCTTTGACAGCATAACCCAGATCTTCTCTCATAGCCTTAGGAACAACCATTCCATAGTTATGTTCAAGAACATAAGCAACACCACCCTTACCAGACTGGCTATTAATTCTTATAACATCTGAATCATATGTACGTCCTACATCTTCCGGATTAATTGGAAGATATGGAACTGTCCATTTATTAGGATCATTTTCAATTCTGTAATGCATTCCCTTAGATATAGCATCCTGATGTGAACCTGAGAAAGCTGCAAATACAAGCTTACCGCACCATGGATGACGGTCATCAATCTTCATCTGTGTAAGTCTTTCAAATACTTCTGCAAGATGTGGCATATCAGAAAGATTGAGTTCAGGATTAACACCCTGCATATACATATTCATCGCAAGTGTAATAATATCTACATTACCTGTTCTCTCACCATTACCAAAAAGTGTTCCCTCAATTCTGTCTGCTCCTGCAAGAAGTCCTAACTCTGCATCAGCAACACCTGTCGAACGGTCATTATGTGGATGAAGAGAAATAATAACATTCTCTCTGTTGTGCATGTACTTAGACATATATTCAATCTGGCTTGCAAATACATGTGGAAGTGACATCTCAACTGTAGCAGGAAGATTGATGATACATTTCTTATCAGGTGTTGGCTGCCAGATATCAACAACAGCGTTGCATACATCAAGTGCATACTCTGGTTCTGTTCCTGTAAAGCTCTCTGGACTGTATTCAAAAAGGAAGTTTCCTCCATCAGCTTCAGCAAGTTCCTTTAATAACTTAGCACCTTCAATAGCAATCTGCTTAACTTCTTCCTTAGACTTCCTGAATACCTGTTCTCTCTGTGCTAATGAAGTAGAATTGTATACATGAACTATTGCTCTCGGAGCACCCTTTACGGCTTCAAATGTCTTCTTAATAATATGTGGTCTTGCCTGGGTAAGAACCTGGATTGTAACATCATCAGGAATCATATTCTTCTCAATAAGTGTACGGCAGAACTCATATTCTGTCTCAGAAGCTGCAGGGAAACCAATCTCAATTTCCTTAAATCCAACTTCAACTAACATCTGGAAGAATTCAAGCTTTTCATCAAGACTCATAGGTTCAACAAGAGCCTGGTTACCATCTCTTAAATCAACCGAACACCAGATTGGTGCCTTATCAACATACTCCTTGTTAACCCAGTCATTGCACTTAACTGGTGGCATAAAATAGCCTCTTTCATACTGTCTGTAATCAAACATCCCTAAAACCTCCTGAAAATATAAATATGTATTGTTAATAAGTAAAGGCTTCCTTAAAGATAAGCATAAAAAAATCTTTCGTCCATGGGCAATTCCACCCAAAGAGACGAAAGATAAATCTCACGCGTTACCACTCTTCTTCATAGCTATGCTATGCACTCACTGAATACGTACAACAAATGTGCTGCATTATATTCTGTCCACTATAACGGTTGGCTTCCGGCTACTCCTACTTCTCATAATGATTTCAGGTAGCAGCTCCAAGGCGAGTTCAATAAGTTCCTTCGACTGCCTCGCACCACCCGGCAGTTCTCTGACTCTGGTTCCTATCTAATAGTCCTCTTCACAGCATTTACTTATTATGTACGCTTATTATACTTGTCATTTTTTATAAAGTCAAGCATAAATTCAAGTTCTTCTTTGGAAATATTCTTATCAGAATATCTTGCTTTCTCATAACTTGCTGTAATTCTGTCTGCAGCATCAGCATCGTCAGTTATTCTGTTTATTGTTATATCCTGTGGCTGCATATTTTCAAGTGATTTACCATCCGAATCCCTGGCTGCCTTTGATGATTTTATTGCTGCTTTTCTGAATGCCTTCCTGTACTGCATATTAACAGGCATATTCTTAGCTTCTTCTGCTCTCTGACGTCTCTTTATCCTTGCTTCTGTTCTTCTGTCATTACCAATGAATTCAATCTCATCACCATTATTATCCTGTGACTTTTTGAAATTCTTGGCATATCTGATAATCATATAGACAATAAATACAACAAGTGCAATTACAAGAACTATTGCAAATGCTGTAAATAATGCACTCATAACAGGATTATCAGTAAATGCAAGGTCGTTATCTCCCTTTACCACATCATCATCAGTGACTGGATTCACGGAATCTTCGGGCATCGTAGAGACTTCTTCTTTCTCTCTTATAAGTCTTAAGAACAGCTTCAGCACTATCCTTACAACTGCTACAAAACCTGAACCAATCAGTGTAAATATATTGCCATAATCCCCACTATAGAACAGAATCATGCCAAGAATCATAAGTCCTGACACAACCATGACCATTATCATGTTAATTCCTGTAATTCTCTCAGCAGGAAATTCTGATTTGCCAGCATTACTTATAAACAGAGAATTAAGCTCTTTTAACTGGTTTGCAAGAAAAGCAAGCAGAACAAACAGCACAAATAATACTGTTTCATAGTTAACAAGCAGTCTGTTGCCTGCTGAACCGCCATAAAGACTTCCTGCGACCATAACCACACAATACAGAGGTGACATTCTCTCTCCTGCCTGCAAGGCAGCTTTCTTATCTTCCTGAGTCACATCAGCAAACTGATTCCCATAAAGCGGTTCATTCATATATTCAGTTTTTCTTGCATTAGCCACTCTTATGCTTACAGACCTTATACACACAGCAAGTACACTTACAAAATATGCTGTAGACTCTGCATCTCCATTACCAATTATAATGGCTGTTATAAGCAAAGCAGCATGAATCAGCATAAATAGAAAATTCTTATGTATATTCTTTCTTGCCACATAAGTTATAATAACCGGAACTGCCATAAGCAGTGTTGCAATAATATAACTGTCAGATTTATTCGTAAGTCCCAATATAACAAATGCAGAAAATGCGAACGCTACAATACACTGGCTTATTATATCTGTCAATGTTCTTATTGTTCTCAGTTTATTATACTTATAAACTTGTCCCGACTCATTCATATGTTATCTCCTGATAAACTTATTTCACTTCCCAGCCCTCTGGTCTGATACCACAATAATCAAGGCTGTATTCTCCACCAGTCATATATGGAACAATCCATATAACCTGTCCATACTTTTTCTCAAACTTCTGCATAGTCTGCTGCAGCTTCTTTCTTCTGCTCGCTGATATAACAACATATACACTGTTGTCACTACTCTGGACAGAAACATTTTCTATAAATGTTCTGTTAATAAGCGCTGCAAACTCTTCTTTTTCAAGCTTTAAATCCATTCTTGCAAGTACAGTATTAATACTTCCAAGATGTCCAACTCCTGCTCCTTCTCTTATACCAACTGCTTCCTTTGTGTCAACATCACATGCATTACTAATTAGAGAGACATTAATTCCCTGTCTGATGAACTCTTCTGCTACAGAAGCTGCAAGACTTATTGCTTCTTCATTAACCGAATCATATGTAAGCATTCCATCATCCTCAAGATTAAGAAGAATACATACATTACGGCTAACTGACTCATTATATTCATTAACACACAGATTACCTGTTCTCGCTGTTGCCTTCCAGTTCACATTCTTTAGGCTGTCGTTGCTTGTATAATCTCTTATTCCTCTGAACACAAATGGATCTTCAAGCATATATTTCTTACGTTCTGCTTCTCCTGATATTCTGCTTCTTATAAAGCTGAATCTCTTACTATCCACAGTCTTAGGATAAACTGTTATCTCACAGGTACTACCCACTTTGAGAACATTAATCTCATTCATAAATGGTCCGGCAAATGTAAGCTGTACGCCTGATATTTTGAACACACCTCTGTGATTGCATTTAACAGGAATTCTTCTTGTAATTCTCTGATTAGCCAGAAATGAGAACACATCATTGCGGTATGCAAGGTCCGACACACTTGAATTAGTATCTGTTCCAGGAAATTCAAGTTCCCTGTCCACCTGAAACTTAAGATTCACACATGGCAGCGGCAGACGTTTTTCGTTGGATATAACCTCAACAACATTAACTGTTTCGCCATTTACAACATGTTTTTTCTCAAATTCAAGAGCGACACCCAGCCCCTTATTCCAGTTATAACGAAATACAAGCTTAATTGCCAGATATACTATAAGTACACCAATAAGCATCAATAATACATTCATTATCTCTTCCAATCTTCAGTAGGAACTGCTGTGTTATTAACAACATGTTCTATAATCTGTTCTTTATTATCCATATTCATGTAACCTGTCTGTAACACAATTCTGTGTGCCCATACTACAGGTGCAAGTATCTTGATGTCCTCTGGTACAACATAATCTCTGCCTGCAACATACGCATATGCTCTCGCCGCATTGAGCATACCAAGAGTTCCTCTCGGGCTTACACCGATTGATACATTATCCTGCTGTCTTGTCATCCTTGCCAGTTCAACAATATAATCAATAAGCACCGGGTGAACATATACATTTTTCGCTTCTTCCTTCATTACAGCAATATCCTCACATGTTGCAACTGTTGAAAGTCCTTTAGAAGGATCTTCTTTTAAGAATCTGTTAAGAATAAGTACCTCATCATCTTTCTTTGGATAACCCATGTTAATCTTCATAAGGAATCTGTCAAGCTGTGCCTCAGGAAGCTGATAAGTTCCTGCTGTCTCAATAGGATTCTGTGTTGCAATTACAACAAATGGTTCTTCTAACTTAGAATATTCACCATCCACAGTAACCTGATGTTCCTCCATACATTCAAGCAATGCTGACTGTGTTCTAGGTGTTGCCCTGTTAATCTCATCTGCAAGAATAACATTAGCGAATACCGGACCTCTTCTGAATACGAATTCACCCTCTTTCTGGTTAAACACATGCACACCTGTAATATCTGAAGGAAGCAGATCTGGTGTAAACTGAATTCTTGAAAATTGTCCATCAATGCTCTTTGCAAATGCTTTCGCCATCATAGTCTTACCGGTTCCTGGAACATCTTCTAGAAGAACATGTCCACCGGCAATAATACTTGTCAGAACCAGTTCTGAAACATTTCTCTTACCCACAATCACCTTACTTACATTATCTAATATATCTGAAGCCTTACTCATAATACCTCCTCGTAACACGAAATTTAAACTCAGATAATTATAACAAAAACACTGCCAGAACAGCAAGTGTCTGACAGTGTTAATAGGTTAAATAATTATGAACTTTTGATGAATTTAATTATCTGTAGGCATCTCCTGATTAACATCAATACCTCTTGGAGCAACAGGTGTTGAGAACACAATCTGTGTACTTGTTCTTCCGAACTTCTGAAGCTGGCCGATAAATGTATCAAGTTCCATGGTACTTGGGAACATAACTTTTAATAGCATTGAATAATTGCCTGTTACACAGTTACATTCAACAACATTAGGGCATGACTTGATAAATGGATAGAAATCCGGTTTCTGCACAGGAGCAACTTCAAGATTAATAAATGCTGTTATATGATATCCCAGCTTTAACTGATTAATCTTAACTTCATATCCTTCAATAATCTCTTCCTTCTCAAGTCTCTCAATTCTTGCTGAAACAGCCGGTGATGAAAGGAAAACATTCTCGGCGAGTGCCTTTAATGGCATTCTTGCATTCTGCTGTAATAATGTAATTATCTTCTTATCGATTTTATCCATGGCGTGAACCTCCAGATTATAATATTCGTTGTAAATGCTATTAATTTAACCAAAAAAGGGACAATCCTAGCGTTGTTGCTAAAATCGTCCCCTTTGACTTAAATTATTAACTTATACATAATATACACCTTACATAATAAAATGGCAAGTGTTTTTTCTTTATTTTCATTGCTTTTATACATAATATTTGTTAGAGTAGAGAAAATACTAAAGCCATTACTGGCAGAACGGAGACATTATGGAGAATAATAATCAGGAATATAACACAGTAACTCTTATGCTTGACGATAACACAGAATGTGAATGTGCAATAATACGCATATTCCCTGCTGGAGATAACGACTATATCGCACTTCTTCCACTTGAGGGCGAAGCTGCAGACAACGATGAGGTATATCTTTACAGATACAAGGTTGAAGGCGACAACGAACCTGTACTTGAGAATATTGAATCTGATGAAGAATATGAGCTTGTATCTGAAGCATTTGACGAAGAATTAGATGCTATGGAGTATGAAGATCTGTACGAAGAAGAGGATAACGAGCAGTAAGAAGCTCTTCTATAAAGCGTGAACGGGTTGTATCTTTGTTGTACCTCTGCTTGGGGTACAGAAGATACAACTTTTCTTTTGCCCTTGTCATTGCAACATAAAAAAGTCTTCTTTCCTCTTCTATCTGCTCATCAAGAACTGCCTTATTATACGGTATTATCCCCTCACATACATCCATCACCATCACAATCTTATATTCAAGCCCTTTAGAGCCATGCATTGTAAGCATATGCACACCTTCCACCGTGTTGTTCCTACGCTGAGTATCACACTGCTTAAGGTATTCTGTAATACCATCAAGCCATTGTGAGAAGCTCATATACCGTGACGCCCTGTGTGCCAGTTCATCAAGCACATTATATAATTCTTCCTTATCAGCCTTATATTCATATATATAATTTCTTATATATTCATCGTAGCCAATACCCTTTCTTATATAATTAACTGCCGCAAATGGAGACATATTTCTTATCATGTTAATATCAGATGCCAGCTTTTCCACCTGTTCACTCATCTGTTCATTTCTTTCACAGCTTCTCTTCAATGCATTAATATCTGCTGGCTGTGTAATATATGAACGGGTTATATATCGGAGCGGCTTATTAATAATCCGCAGAAAGTCCATTCTTTCCCTGCTTCCAAGTGCAATCCTTATATATGTCAGAATATCCTTACTTATCCAGTGCTCATATACATCCTGTACTGCCGAATAATCACAGCATGGAATCCCGTCACTTTCAAGCCTTGACATATACATATTCCCAATCACATTAGTTCTTGATAACACAGCAATGTCATCAGCAGCTATTCCAGTATCAATCAGTCTTCTTATCTCTGATACAAGAAATGCTTTCTCATCATTCAGACTGTTAAATTCATATACAGACACAGTATCTCCTTGTGAATTGTACGTCGTTATATCTTTATAATAACGATGCTCATTCTCCTCTGCTACAGCCCTTGAAGCAAACACAATATTGCCCGTTGACCTGTAATTAATACACATGTCAATTCTCACTGCATCACTATAATACTTATTGAAATCTAACATTATCTGTGGAGCAGAACCCCTGAATCCATATATACTCTGGTCATCATCCCCCACCACAAAAAGATTTCTATATTCATCAGCAAGAATCCTCACGACATCAAACTGTGCCTTATTAATATCCTGAAATTCATCTATCAGAATGTACTTATACTTATTCTGCCACGCCCTCCTGTAATCTTCTCTCTGCATCAGAAGCTCGCGGCACTGTACAATCATATCATCAAAATCAATCAGATGTTTTCTTACAAGCATATCATCATACGCCCTATACATTATTCTAAAACTCTGTGGTGGAATACATCTGCTCTCATATTCATCTATATTAACAGCTTCACCCTTAACACAGCTTATCTCAGATAAAACACCAGCTACAGCTTCGTTCTCATCATCATACTCCAGTTCAAGCCTGCACATCTGGTCTTTCACGAATTCATGCTGTATCTGCGGCTTAATAATACAGTGTGCAGAATAATTATATGCTGCCTTAAGTATTGTAAAAAATACTGCATGAAATGTGCCAAACGTCACTGCAAAGTTTCTGCCCTCTGACAACCCCTTAAACTTAAGCTTCATCTGTTCAGCAGCAGCCTTAGTAAATGTAATAACAAGAATATCTGATGGATTAACGCCGTACCTCTCAATCAGATATCTCACCCTGTGTGTAAGAACCGTGGTCTTTCCTGAACCCGGTCCTGCAATTACCATGCACGGTCCTGTATTATGTTGTATAGCCTGAATCTGTGCTTCATTAAACTGCAAAAGCGGCACCCCTTATAATAATCTTACGCAAACAAATGTATACTAAGATTATATAAGTATGCCGCCATTATGTCAACTTAATAATATATTTTTTTATTTATTAATAACTTGTTATATTATCATCAGAATCATCAGTATTAGATATACTCTTGATAACAACATAATATTCAACCTGTGGATTTACCTGTACAAGCACCCTGTCACCCTTCTTATGCCCAAGAAGAGCCTTGCCAAGAGGCGACTCTATGCTGATCATACCGCTTAATGAATCAGCTCTGATTGTAGTAACAATCTTAATAGTCTCAGTACTTTCATCATCCTCATACAATACCTCAACCGTATTATTAACGCCAACCTCATCATCTGCTGATGAATCATCAATAACAGTCGCATTCTTAATCGTTCTCTGCAGATATCTTATTCTGCTTTCATTCTTATTCTTAAATCTTTTCGCTGCATGATACTCGAAATTCTCACTTAAATCCCCCTGAGCCCTTGTCTCCTTGACATCATCAAGTGCAGCCTTTCTTACCTCATGTATCCTGTACTCAATCTCTTCTTCCATCTTTTTGATATCATTCTTAGTAAGTTCGTGTCCCATATCTATCCTTCTTTCTTACATTTAATCAATGAAATAATACGAGTATATTTTGCCCTTTTAAGATACATTTTGCAAGTTTATTCGTCTTGACTTTATTACTTGTCGGCTCATCAAGAAGCACGAATGGCGCGTCATGTAAAATGCTTTAGCAAGCCCGATTCTCTGCTTCTCTCCGCCTGATAACATATCTCCCAGTTCACCGACATTAGTGTCGTATCCATCAGGAAGCTTTGATATGAAATCGTGTACTGAAGCCTTTTTGCACGCCTCAATTATTTCCTCATCTGTTGCGTCAAGCTTTGCAATTGTTGATTTACCGCTTCCGCTTCTTCCTGAAATTCCAATAATGCTTGCTTTTAAAACCGGAATTGATACATCAGAAATTATAGTTTCCTCACCATATGAGAATGTAACATTTTCAGTAGCTGCACCATTAAATTCAACTTCCTCACAACCTGTGATATCCTTAGTTACCGGCTGTTCATCAAGAATATCCAACACTCTGTTTCCTGCTGCAAATGTGTTCTGCAATGTACTTCCAAGATTATCAAGTGCAACAACCGGTCCGAAAGAACTCATCATTGCAACTACAGACACTAATTATTTATCAATAGCCTTTATCGCTGCTTCAGCTTCTTTCACATCTTCTATCGATATCCCTAACATGTCTGCCGCTTCCTCATATGTTCTTCCTGATAGGATATTCACTATTAATCTATAATTTCTTTCAATTGCTTTGCCAGCTCTGCTCTCCGCTTCTTCAGCTTTTCGTTTTTCTTCTTCAGCTTTTTGTTTTTCTTCTTCAGCAAGTTTCTTTGCTTCATCTGCCAGTTTCTTTGCTTCATCTGCCAGTTTCTTCGCTTCTATTGCTTCCTGTATTGAATTCTTTGCATATTCTTTAGCATAATCTTCTACTATCTTGCACATTTCACTCTGACCTCCTTCTGTCTCCTTGAAATAGCTTATCGCATTGCTAATCTGTGGAAACTTATCATTATAAAATGCTTCTTTATTAAGCATTAACTGCAATAGTTCTGATTTGTCCGAGCCATCATTAACACAAGTGTTTGCAAATATTATATCTTCTCCATCTTTCACTGGAACGTAACTTTCATCATTCTTCATACACCTTGTTACATGCGTCACTGTCTGATTATTCTTTAAGACATCATACTCAGATATATATACAATTGTAACATCTGGAACATTCTTAAAATCAGCACCTTTAGGTGTATATTTTGCTGTCAACGCTGCCGCATGAAATCTTGTCCTTCTGATATCATCATTGGAATTTCCCTTCTGCACCTCAACATTGCAATATCTTCCATCTTGTGTCATGCATAACGTGTCTAATGTTATTTCTCTTTGAAAGCTCTGGACCACACTCTGTACAGAAACCTTCACAACCTGTAAATGTGGCATATCAAGAAGTGTTCTTAATATTTCTTCACATACACCCGGCTTTTCTCCCATCAATCTAAACAGTGCGTCATCTATAATTCTAAGATTAGCTGCTGTTTCTTTTATTTCTTTTGAATATTCTTTTAAATTCCCCATACTCTTCCCCTTTTTACTTACGGCAGGTAATACCACATATAAGGATAGAGTGATTTCATTTGTCTTATATATTTATTATATACTACTCTTAAACCTATTTGCAATAGCATTCCCACCTTATTATCGCATTGCGTAATATTATTTATATAGTATATATCATATATCATTTCTAAAGTCAATATAGCAGTTATTTTTATCGTATAAATATATATAAATATATTTTATTCTTTCTCTTGCACTTCCTCATAAATACGCTATAATATATAAGTCACATTTAAATATCGGCGTGTGGCTCAGTTTGGTAGAGCGCGTGGTTCGGGACTACGAGGCCGCAGGTTCAAATCCTGTCACGCCGACTTATAAAAAGCTCATGCAGATTGAAGTAATCACATTTACCACAATCTGCATGAGTTTTTTATATTATTTATCCAATTATTCTATACAAGATTATTTTTAACATATGCTAGTGCTTTATTAACAGGAGGTAGGGATATAACTACAAGAGTTACCACTGCTTCAAGTCCGATATACGAACCATTGTAAACAACTGAATAAAGTATCGCACTATTAAAAAATTCTGGTGTATACACAGCAAAGAATATCCAGCCAGACAAGAAAGAACATATAAATCTGCCTATAACTCCTATAATATATCCCTTCACTAGACCGTGTTTTGATTTAGAAAATATTCCTGACAACCCAAGTGCTCCAAAGCCTAATATATAATCAAGAAGCACCTGAGGAATATTCAGGATATATGGATCAAGTAATAATTGCAAAACTCCATATGCAAGAGCTGCTGTCAGACCAGTCTTTATTCCATACCAGTATCCTATAAGCACTATGAATAACATACTGAACAGTGTTACAGAACCTCCCATTGGCAGTTTAATAACTTTAATCATGGAAGTCGCAACCGCAAGAGCTATAGCCATTGCTGCAAATGCAATATGTTTTACATTCAGTTTACTATTATTATCTCTTGCAAAACAGCCTATAGTCATTAATAAGACACAGACAATTATTAATACCACATATCCTGAACCTGTAAGAACATATGAAACGCTGCCATCATCAAGTATTTTATTAACTAAAAAATTCATAATCTTCCTTTCATTATCTCTCAATCTTTTATATCCCGTAAAGAATATCCACATTTTCACTAAAAGTCAAGCATTAAAAAAGAGAGCAACAGGTTTTTATCACCTGTTGCTCTCCAATATTTTTTCAATTACTTTTTATTAGAATTTACCGTTCTTAGCAGCTTCCTCGATGGAAACAGCTACAGCTACAGTAGCACCAACCATAGGGTTATTACCCATTCCGATTAATCCCATCATTTCAACGTGAGCTGGAACTGATGAAGAACCTGCGAACTGAGCATCTGAGTGCATACGTCCCATAGTATCTGTCATACCATAAGAAGCAGGACCTGCTGCCATGTTATCTGGGTGAAGTGTACGTCCTGTACCACCACCTGAAGCTACTGAAAAGTACTTCTTTCCAGCTTCAAGTCTTTCCTTCTTATATGTACCTGCAACTGGATGCTGGAATCTTGTAGGGTTTGTTGAGTTACCTGTGATAGATATATCAACATTCTCCTTCCACATGATTGCAACACCTTCTGTTACATCGTTAGCGCCGTAGCAGTTAACCTTAGAACGAAGACCATCTGAATATGCTGTTCTAGAGATTTCCTTTACTTCGCCTGTTGAATAATCCATCTCTGTCTCAACGAATGTGAATCCGTTAATTCTTGAGATAATCTTAGCAGCATCCTTACCAAGACCGTTAAGGATAACTCTAAGAGGTTTCTGTCTAACCTTGTTAGCCTTCTCTGCAATACCGATAGCGCCTTCAGCAGCAGCGAATGATTCATGACCTGCAAGGAATGCAAAACATTCTGTCTCTTCTTCAAGTAACATCTTTCCTAAGTTACCATGTCCAAGACCAACCTTTCTCTGGTCAGCAACTGAACCTGGAATACAGAATGCCTGAAGACCTTCACCGATAGCTGCAGCAGCTTCTGAAGCCTTTCTTGCACCCTTCTTGATAGCGATTGCTGCACCTACTGTGTAAGCCCAGCATGCATTTTCAAAACAAATTGGCTGGATACCCTTAACCATAGCATATACATCTAATCCGGCATCCTTAGTAATCTTTTCAGCTTCTTCAATACTAGCTATACCATAGCTGTTAAGAACTGAAGTAATCTTATCTATTCTTCTCTCATATGATTCAAATAAAGCCATTCTAATTGTCCTCCTTACTTAACTTCTTCATCTGTTCTTGGGTCAATAATCTTAACAGCATCTGCAACTCTTCCGTACTGTCCGCAAGCCTTCTCATATGCTGTTGTAGGGTCATCACCCTTCTTAATGAAGTCTGTCATCTTACCAAGGCTGACAAACTTGTAACCGATAATCTGGTTGTCCTTGTCAAGGGCGATACCTGTTACATAACCTTCAGCCATCTCAAGGTAACGAGGACCTTTCTTTAACGTACCATACATAGTACCAACCTGAGAACGAAGTCCCTTACCAAGATCTTCAAGACCGGCACCAACTGCAAGTCCACCCTCAGAGAATGCGCTCTGAGTTCTTCCATAAACAATCTGTAAGAATAACTCTCTCATAGCTGTGTTAATTGCATCACAGACAAGGTCAGTGTTAAGAGCTTCCATAACTGTAAGTCCTGGTAAAATCTCTGCTGCCATAGCTGCTGAATGTGTCATACCTGAACATCCGATAGTCTCAACTAAAGCTTCCTGAATGATACCTTCCTTAACATTAAGAGTAAGCTTACATGCACCCTGCTGAGGAGCACACCAGCCTACACCATGTGTAAAACCTGAAATATCTTCAACCTTCTTATTCTGTACCCATTTACCTTCTGTTGGCACTGGAGCTGCTCCATGATGAACGCCCTGTGCTACTGGACACATATTCTCTACTTCCTGTGTGTAAATCATCTTATTACTCCTTTCGTAATTCATAGTGTTTAC
>SKEA01000959.1_pt1 | contig 23010 bp, 16 predicted proteins | sample 4826601 | NCBI WGS metagenome assembly SKEA01 (sample SAMN11008821, study PRJNA524170) | human gut metagenome | biome: Human fecal sample; material: Feces; isolation source: fecal sample from pouch patient p13, p53 | host: Homo sapiens | place: Israel: Tel-Aviv | collected 2016-07-06 | reverse complement strand
AAAGTAAATAATATAGAAAAATATTATGGTAACAAAAGTAATATAACAAAAGCAATTAATAATATTAGTTTTACTGTAGAAGAAGGTGAGTTTGTTGGAGTAATGGGAGCTTCAGGTAGTGGTAAAACTACATTATTAAACTGTATATCAACAATAGATAGAGTTAGTAGTGGACATATTTTTATAAATAATAATGATATAACAAAGTTAAATTCTAAAAAAATAGCAAAATTTAGAAGAGAAGAGCTTGGGTTCATATTTCAAGATTTTAATCTTTTAGATACATTAACATGTTACGAAAATATAGCATTAGCTTTAACCATTTCAGGAGTTAATCATAAGGAGATTGAAATGCGAGTTAAAGAGGTAGCTAATAAATTGGGTATTATAGAGATATTAAATAAATATCCTTATGAGATATCAGGAGGTCAAAAGCAAAGGGTAGCTTGTGCAAGAGCAATAATAACTAAACCATCATTGGTTTTAGCAGATGAGCCAACAGGAGCTTTAGATTCAAAATCTGCAAAGATGCTTCTTGAAAGTTTAGAGCATTTAAATACAGAGTTAAATGCAACTATTATGATGGTAACTCATGATGCTTTTACAGCAAGTTATGCCAGTAGGATTTTATTTATTAAAGATGGGAAGATTTTTAATGAATTAATTAGAGGTAATGACAGCAGAAAAGAGTTTTTTAATAAGATAATTGAAGTTATTACTCTTCTTGGAGGTGACCAAAGAGATGTATTTTAAATTAGCCATAAGAAATTTAAAAAAGAGTTTAAAAGATTATACTATTTATTTTTTAACATTAGTATTTGGTGTTTGTATATTTTATACTTTTAACTCTATACAGTCACAGAGCATAATGATGGAATTAAGTGATGTAAAGGCTAATATGTTTGAGGTAACAAGTGATATTATAGGAATAGCATCAGTATTTATTTCATTTATATTAGGGTTTTTAATAGTATATGCAAATAATTATCTTATTAAAAGAAGGAAAAAAGAATTTGGAATTTATATGACTTTAGGGATGGATAATAGAAAGATTTCAACTATTATATTTATAGAAACTATGTTAGTGGGAATAATTTCTTTAGTTATAGGATTAATATTTGGAGTATTATTATCACAAGGAATATCAATATTAACTGCTAATTTATTCGAAGTTAATATAACTAAATTTCAATTTGTATTTTCTAAAAAGGCATTTCTAAAAACTATACAAAATTTCGGGATTATTTACTTAGTAGTTCTAGTATTTAACTCTATAAATATTAGATGTGTAAAGTTAATAGATTTATTAAATGCTTCAAAGAAAAATGAAAAGTTAAAGGTTAAAAATATTTGGGTATCAATAGTAGTATTTTTAATAAGTGTTGCGATTATTATTACTGCATATCATATAGTTTTAAAAAATGGTCTAGCTATTATAGATATTACAATATGGAGGTCAATTATATTAGGTATAGTAGGAACATTTTTATTTTTCTTTTCTTTATCAGGATTTTTTCTTAAGGTATTTCAAAGTAATAAAAAGATATATCTAAAGAATTTAAATATGTTTGTGTTAAGACAAATAAATAGCAAGATAAATACAACATTTATTTCAATGTCTTTTATATGTTTAATGTTATTTGTAGCTATATGCACTTTTTCAGCTGGTCTTGGAATAACTAAGGCTATAAATAGTGATATGGAAGATTTAACTCAATTTGATGCTAGTTTTTGGTCTTATGATACTGATAATATATTAAATACAATAAATGAAGATTACTATAAATTAGATGAAATTATAGGAGAAAAGTCACAATATACAGATTATGAAAGTGATTTTACCTATAAAAAATTTTTTGATGAAGAAGTAGTAGAAAAAAATAAAAATTTATATCAAATAGCTCAAGATAGACCAATTAGTATAATTAAGCTTTCAGATTTTAATGAACTTATGAAAATGTTGAATAAGGAAGAGATAGTTTTGGGAGAAGATGAATATTATGCTTTTGGAGATATAAGTGAAGTAATTAAAGATATTCAAGAAAATATGAATAATGGTGTAGTAGTAGATATAAATAATAGAAAGTTAGTACCAGCAAATTATAAAGTTATGAATGTTACTATTTATAATTCAATGATGAAAAATAATATTTGCACAATTGTTGTTAATGATGAAATAGTAAGTGGTCTTAAACCTGTATTTTGCAATTTAAATATTAATTTTAAAGGAGATATTAAAGAGTCGGAAAAATATTTGAATGAGAACTTTAGAACTCAAGATAGAGAAGACAAAGCTCAAGTATATGGATTAACTAAAAATGAGCTTCTTGATAATTCAGTTGGTGTAGGTGCAATGATATCTTATTTAGCAATTTATATGGGAATAGTATTTTTAATAGCATCAGCTGCAGTGCTTGCGCTTCAACAATTAAGTGAATCTGCAGATAATATTTATAGATATGAAATGTTAAAGAAAGTTGGAGTAGATAATGACATGATTAATAAGGCATTATTTACTCAAATAGGAATTTATTTTATTGTACCATTATCATTAGCTATAGTTCACTCTATAGTAGGATTAAAAGTAGCTAGTGAATTAGTTGCAATTTTTGGAAGTGGAAATATTCAATATTATATTTTATTCACGACTATAGTATTAATTATAGTTTATGGTGGATATTTTATCGCAACATATAATGGTGCAAAGAAAATGATCAAGTAAAATAAATAGAAAAATAGGTTTTAAAGCTGCTCGAAAGAGCAGCTTTTTTCAATAGAATGATTATAAACTTTAAGGATTTTATTAATGCAAGTTAACTTATTTTAACAAAAAGAAGTAAGTTGTTAAAATAAGTTAACTCCTTTGTAATACCTTCTTAATGTTGGAAAAGTATCCTAAATTAAGAAGGATGATTGAGGGAGGATTAATATGATAGAACAATATCTAGAATTAAAATCTGTAAAAAGTAATGATATAAGCAAAAAAATATCATTGAAAAGTAGAAGTGAATTAAAAAGGAAATTAGAGCCTTATTTTTATTTAATACCTACATTCAGTATATTTGTATTATTTGTATTTTATCCATTTGTAAAAACAATAGTAATGAGTATGTCTACTACTAATATAAGAGGAGAAATTAAGGAGTTTGTTGGATTAGAGAATTTCAAGGAAATTTTAACTTCACCTGAATTTTATAATTCCATAGTTGTAACTTTTAAATTTGTGTTAATAGTAGCAGCACCATCTGTGATTATTGGTTTTTTACTAGCATTATTAGCTAATAATAAGTTAAGAGGAAATAGAATTTTTGAGCTTATGTTTTCATTACCAATGGCTATAGCATCTGCCCCAGCAGCAGTAATATGGACAATGATATTTCATCCTACAAATGGAATACTTAATCATGTATTAGGAATACAAATTGGATGGTTAACAGATTCTAAGTTTGCATTAATATCAGTTGCAGTGGTAACTGTTTGGTTGAATATAGGATTAAATTTTATATTTTTATTAACAGGATTAAGAAATATACCAAATGAGCTTATAGAAAGTGCATCAATAGATGGAGCAAGTTATTTAACTAAAGTTAAAAATATAATAATACCTATGGTATCACCACAAATGTTTCTAGTTGTTTTTATGAATTTAATAAATGCATTTCAAGCTTTTGGGCAAATAAAATTATTAACACAAGGGGGGCCAGGGGATTCAACTAATGTTCTTGTTCATTCTATTTATAGAGAGGCATTTTTTAATGGTAGATTTGAAATGGCTTGTGCTCAAGCACTTATATTATTTGTAATAATGATGATAGTTACATTGTTACAATTTAAGTTTGAAAAGAAAGGGGTACATTACCAATAATGAGTAAACGTAAAAGAAATAAAATTATACTAACTATATTAAGTATAGTTGTTGGATTATTAATTGTTTTTCCACTTCTATATGCATTAAGCTTAAGCTTTATGAGTCAAAGTGAAATGAGTCAAAATCCATATAAAATTATTCCAAGTGTATTAAATTTAGATAATTTTAAAGCAGCATTAAATGCAGTACCTCTTTTAAAGTTTATAACTAATAGTTTTATTGTTTCAATATGTGTTACAGTAGGACAAGTTATAACAGCAAGTTTAGCAGCATACGCATTTGCATTTTATGATTTTAAGGGAAAGAACTTATTGTTTTTAATGGTATTATCAACAATGATGATACCAGCAGAAACTACAGTTATATCAAATTTTTTAACTGTAAGTTCATGGGGATGGAATGATAGTTTACAAGTTCTTATAGTACCATTTTTAACATCAGCTATGGGAATTTTTTTAATGAGACAATTTTATTTGACAATTCCAAAGGAAATAAAGGAAGCATCTAAAATTGATGGCTGTGGAAACATAAAGTTTTTATTTAGAATTTTAATACCAATATCAAAACCAGCAATAGCATCTTTATCTATATATGTATTCATTAATACTTGGAATCAATATTTATGGCCATTATTAACAATAAATAATGGAAATAATAGAACAGTTCAAATAGGAATAAGTATGCTTCAATTTTCAGAGGGTAGCAACTATGGTGTAGTTTTAGCAGGAGCAATATTAATCTTAATACCGTCAGTATTTATATTTATATTAGGTCAAAAGCAATTAGTAAAAGGTATGACTGCAGGAGCGGTTAAAGGATAAATAGTAATTAAAAATTAGAGAAAAGTGAGGAAATTATAATGAAAAGAAGATTATTAGCAATGACATTAACAGTAATTTTAGGGGTTACATCATTAGTAGGATGTTCAAATAATTCAGTAGGAAGTAATAAAACAGGAGAAAATACTGAAATAACATTTTGGCATTCTATGGGAGGAAAAGGAGGAGAAGCTATAAATTCATTAGTTGAAGAGTTTAATAATTCACAGGATAAAATAAAAGTAGTAGCTGAGTATCAGGGATCATATGATGATTCTATTAATAAGCTTAAAAGTTCAGCATTAAGTAACTCAGGACCTGATGTTATGCAACTATATGATATTGGAACTAAATGGATGATAGATAGTGAATATGCAATACCAATGCAAGACATGGTAGATAAAAATGATTATGATATATCATCTTTAGAAAAGAATATATTAGATTATTACACTATAGATGATAAATTATATTCTATGCCATTTAATAGTTCAACGCCAATCTTATTTTATAATAAAACAGCATTTACTGAAGCTGGTTTAACAGATGAAGATATTCCAACGAATTTTAATGAAATAATAGAAGTAGCTAATAAGTTAGCAATTAAAAATGGAGAGCAAGTTTCAAGATATGGCTATGCTATGCAAATATATGGATGGTTCTTTGAACAATTCTTAATTAAGCAAGGTTTAGATTATGCTGATGAAGGCAATGGAAGAAGTGGAGATGCAACAGAAGTTGTATTTGATTCTAACAATGGAGGGTTAAATATTGTTGAAGGGTGGAAAAGGCTTGTTGATTCAGGAGTTGTAGGTAATTTTGGTAGAGATGGTCAAAATACATTAGATGCTTTTTCATCAGGAAGTGTTGCTATGATAGTTGCTTCAACAGCTAATTTAGGAGATTTAAAGAGTAAAATAGGTGATAGTTTTGAATTAGGAACAGCATATTTTCCAGCTGTTTCAGAAGGAGATGAAGGTGGAGTATCTGTTGGAGGGGCATCTTTATGGATAATGGATAAAGGAGATGAAGAAAAGCAAGATGCAGCTTTTGAATTTATTAAATTTATGGTTTCAGCAGAAAGTCAAGTAAAATGGGCTCAAGCAACAGGATATTTCTCAGTTTCAACAGAAGCTTATGAATTATCAGAAATGAATGAATACTTGGATGCAAATCCAGAATTTAAGACTGCAATAGAGCAACTAAGGGAAGATAATAATAAATCAGGAGCTGTTTTAGGGGTATTCCCAGAGGCTAGAGCAGCAATAGAAGAAAATATAGAAAAAGTATTAAACAATGAAATAACATCTGAAGAAGCCGTAGAAAATATGGCAAAAACAATTAATAGTGCATTAGAAAAATATAATAAATCAAGTAAATAATATTTAATACTATAGTAAGTGATAATGGTTCTTTAGCAATGGTAAATAATAATATAATTTATAAGAAGTTCATGAATAAAAAGATGGTTGAAAATATAATATAAAAATATTAAGAGGTGAAAATGTTATGATAAATTTTGCTCATAGGGGTGCTAGTAAGTACTTTCCGGAAAATACAATATTATCGTTAAAAGAAGGAATAAAATCAGGTGCAAATGGACTTGAGATTGATGTTCATAAAACTAAAGATAATAAATTAGTAGTTATACATGATGAGGATATTCAGCGTACTTTTAAAGGAAAAGGGCTAGTTAAAGATATGACATTGGAAGAGTTAAGAAACTTTAAATGTAGAAATAAAAATTTTGAAGATAATTTAGAGTGTAGAATACCTACTTTAGAAGAAGTGCTAGATCTTATAAAAGACATTAATATTGTATTAAACATAGAATTAAAGACAGATGAGATACATTATCAAGGAATAGAGAAGGATGTAATTGAACTAATCAATAGATATGGATTGAAGAAGAAAATAATATTATCAAGCTTTAATCATGAATCTATAAGAATTTGTAGAGAAATAGATAGTGAAATTGAAACAGGATTGCTATATTATAAAGAAATAGAAAATGTAGTACAATATGCTAAAAAATTTGGAGCAAATGCAATACACCCTGATTTAAGATTAGTTTCAGAAGAGCTTATAAAAGAAGCTAATGAAAATAATATTAAAGTGAATATTTATACAGTTAATAGTCCAATTTATATGAGAAAATTAATTGAAGCAGGTGCTAATGGAATTTTTACTGACTACCCAGATTTATTAAATGAAATTATAAATGAAAAAAATATATAAGAAAATAATGCTATGACAGAACATAACTCTGTCATAGCATTATTTATGTTAATTATCTGTTGCTTTATTTTGAGATAAAAATCTTTGTTCAAGTTCATTAAAAATTGGTCTATCATACATAGTTAATAAGTAGCATAATATACTTGGTATAAATAAAACTAATATTGCATGAATCTTAGAAACTATGAAAAATGCTAATAGAGTTATAGCTATTTTTAATAATGTTATATGAAATTTTTTTATTGAGTAATAAAAAGATAATACTATTAAATCCTTTAATTTAATATTAAATCTACAATTAATAGGAAATGCATATAGACCTAATATAAGTACAAAAATACCTAATATCAAAAATATAATGTGAAGTCCTTTATTAGGCATATTTAAATAAAAATATTGATAATCAACAAAGAAAATAATTAATAGTATTAATTCTAAAAGCCATACCTTTAAGTTTGATTTAAAATCATTTTTATATGCTCTAAAAAAGTATGAAGAGAAAGAAATGTCCTTTTCTCTAATTATTTCACCCATAGTAGAATATAAGGCTCCAAGAGCTAGTCCAAATGGAATTAGACAAATAAAGAGCAAAACTATACTAAATTGGTTTATATCTATTGATGTTACTGTAAAAAAGAAAATAAGTGGAATATTAAGAAGAATAAAATAAATACCTCCTAATAAAAGCCAGCTAATATGATTCAATAATGAAAATAGTGGTTTGTCATAAAATTCTCGTTGTTTTCCCATAGTTAATACCTCGCGTTTTAAATATATTGATTTTTTTCTGTGATTTTTGGAATTTTTATTGTAACTTTTGTACCATGACCATAATTACTTTGAAAGGAAAGACCATAATTTTCGCCATATAAAAGCTTAATTCTTTTATTTATATTCTTTAATCCATAACCACTTCCTTTGGCAGATGATAAATTATTTGAAAGTAGTAAATGAAGTTTATCCTCTTTTATACCTATTCCATCATCGGCTATTATTAAAACTATATCAGAGTTAGTGGAGTAGCCTAATATAGAAATAATGCCATTTCCTTCGCCCTTGCCGAGTATTCCATGATTAATAGCATTTTCTAAAATTGGTTGTAGTGTTATTTTCGGAATTAAATATGTAGATACTTCTTCATCTACATTAATTCTTAAAGAAATTCTATCATTATAGCGCATATTTTGAATATTTACATATAAATTAGAATGTTGTAATTCATCTTTAATAGATACCAAGTCCTTTCCTTTATTTAAAGAAAGCTTATAAAATTTAGCTAATGTATTAACAGCAACACTTATCTCTTTATTCATTTTTTTATATGACATCCAATTTATCATATCTAATGTATTATATAAAAAATGTGGGTTTATTTGAGATTGTAATGCTTTAAGTTCTGCATTTTTTACACTTTTACCAAGTTTATATTGATCTTCTATTAAGATAGACATCTTACCAATCATATAATTATAACTATCTATTAATTCTCCAAGTTCATCATTGCTATCATTTTCTATATAGTGCTCTAAATTACCAGATTGTACAGAATGCATTCCAGATATAACTTTAGATAATCTTTTATTAATTGAATTAACAAAGTAAAAAGCTAGTGCAATAGAAGTACCACCACAAACTATAAGAATTAAAGATAAATAAATTCGCTGTGAATTTATTTCAGCAATAACACTTGACTCTGGTAATATTGTAACTAAATGCCAATCAGTTTTGTTTATTGAAGAGGTTTTTATATAAAACTTTTCTAAATTATGTGATGTAGTAATAAAGTTATTAGCATTAGAATAATTTTGTATTTTATCTAGATCAGTAAAAAATTTAATATTATCTGCATTTTCAGATGAACATATTATAATACCTTCAGAATTAATAATATAGCTAATAGTATTAGGAAGAGAATTAATTTTATTTATTATATCTTCAATTAAAGTTTTATTGAAATTAAGTTTTAAATATCCAATATCCTCTGAAAAATTATCAGGATTTTTCACTGTTTTAAATAAAGATATATAATCTGAAGATTCATTGTAATTATTAAAATAGTTAGATGGTCCCCATACAAATCTAGAGTTAGTTGAGTTAATTATGTTAATTGCTTTTGAATTGTTTAAAGAATCCATACTAAAAATATGTTTATTATCATTTGAATAAATAAAATCATTATTTACATATAAGCTTATATTAGATACATCACTATCATTTTCATATGCAGAAAGGAATAATCTTAAATAAGCAAGATCTCCTATTTGATTTGATAGTAAATAAGAATCTGGATCATTTCTTAGTATATTAGTTATGTTTTCATCAATAGCTAAACTATTAGATATATCAAATATTCTATAAATTTTATATGTTAAAAAATCAATAGATTGATCAAAGGCTTGGTTTGTTGATTCAAGTATATTACTTTCTATAATTTGAGACATTTTAGTATAGGTATAGCCAAATAAAGTAGTAAGTGGAACTAATATCAATATACAATATGTCAATAGGAATTTCTGTATTAAATTTAAATTTTTAAAGAAAGTAATTTTACCAAAAAAATTTTTCATTATATGAATTTACGCCTATATTCGGAAGGGCTATAGCCAATTTCCTTTTTAAATGTTTTTGCAAAATAGTTTCCATCTCTATAACCAACTCTAGAAGCTATTTCATTCATTTTTATAGATGGATCTTTTAATAGTTGTTTTGCCTTATCTAATCTATATTCAGTAATATATTTATTTACAGTTGTATTAGTATGATCTTTAAAAATAACACATATATGAGCAGGAGTTAAAAATATATTTTTACTAATTTCCTCTAAAGAAAGATTAACATTATAATAATTTTCATGAATAAATTTTAATATATTTAAAATTGGTTTATCATTCTTATTACGTTCATCTAATATCATAAAAATATAATTAATTTTATTTAATAAGTAATAATTTACATCAAAAATGTTATGAGATTGAAGTATAGCTTCAAAGAAACTATTAGTATCTAAAGAATTAGAAAAATCAATTTTTCTATCTTTAGAAAAGTTGATTAGCTTTAATAAAAGGTTATAATATATATCTTTAACATAGCTTATTGAGGTATTAGGAAATTGTTTAATTTCACAGGTTAAATTATTTATTAATGAAATTAATTTATCCTTATCTTCATTTGCCAATGAATGTTCAAATTTATCATATATACTATCATCAAGTATATAAGTTGATTCAATAAATTTATCAAAATAAATTATGGAGTTATAGTTATAAAAAAATGTTGAATTAACAACTTTGCATACATTTGTATAAGAAGACTTTATATTATAAATATTATTAGAAATATTTCCTATACAAATATATAAAGGAGTAAACTTATTTATATAATCATTAATAGAATATAAAAGTGAGTTAAATTCATTACTATTAATAAATGAACTATCGTTTTTAGGTAAAAAAAGATTTAAAATAATTTGTTTTTTATTAATGAATGAAATTAGAGACTTCATATTATAAATGTTAATTATTTTTTCAAGCTCAGATATAAATAAATTTTCATCTAAATCGAAAGAATTTATTAGATTTAGAAAAACGATTACAGAAAACTTATTTTTCAACAATGTATAAGTATCTAAATTATAGTGAGAAGATAAAAGAACATCTATTTCATTAGTAGTTTTAGAATTAATTAAATCTAAAACAATATTGTTTTTTATATTTTTATATAAAATTTTAGATTTTTGAACTTCTGAAACTGCAGTTTTAAGAGAATCTTCTAACTCATATAAATCTATAGGTTTTTCTACATAACTAATAGCTTTAAGGTGTATTGCAGACTTTAAATACTCTTTATCTGAATAACCACTCATAAATATAATAGAACAATTTGGATAAATTTCCCTAGCTTTAAAAGAGAGCTCTATACCATTTAAACGAGGCATTCTAACATCTGTTAATATGATATCAGGTTCATAACTTTTTAATATTTCTAATGCATTTATACCATCGAAAGCTTCTTTTACCTCAGTAATAAATAAATCTTCCCAAGGAATTGATTCTAATATACCTTCACGTGTATAGATTTCATCATCTACAATTAAGACTTTAACCATTCCACTTTCCCCCACGTACCAAAATATGTTAAGATTATAACATTATTTATATTAAAATTCCAATAAAAATATAAAACAATAATATTTTACTAGTATCTAATTATTTTACCAATAAATTAAATATCATCAGATGTTATTATTTAATCAAGAAGATGAAAACGATAACGAGAGGTGATATAAATGGAAAAGGGGTTAGAAAGTAAAAAAGGATTTTTTTCTAAAAGCAAAAAAGATACGGAAACTTTGTATAATGAATCTTCTTTTATAAGACAATTTAAAAGAAATAGGGTATTATTACTAATGCTTATGCCAGCAGTAGCCTATTTCTTAGTATTTAGTTATTTTCCTATGACAGGATCAATTGTTGCATTTAAGAATTATAATTTTAGGGATGGTATTTTTGGAAGTCCTTGGGTGGGGTTTGATAATTTCGAATATTTCTTTCTTTCTGGACAAGCATGGACTGTAACAAGAAATACAATACTTTACAATGTAGCATTTATAGTTATAAATACAATTCTTCAAATGGGTTTAGCAATATTAATTTCAGAGATTGGAGGAAAGTTCTTTAAAAAGGTTACACAGACAGCAATGTTTTTACCTTACTTTATTTCATGGGTTGTTGTTGGTATGATTGCTTATAATTTTTTAAATGTTGAACATGGTACAATTAATACTTTGATTGCAAAATTAGGAGGAGAGAAAATTAATTTCTATGGAACAAGCTGGGTATGGCCTTTTATATTAATATTCTTCTCTGCGTGGAAAAATGTTGGATATGGTACAGTACTATATTTGGCAGCAATAATGGGAATAGATACAGAAATATATGAAGCAGCACAAATAGATGGTGCAAATATATTTCAAAGAATTTTTAAAGTAACAATTCCAAGTTTAATACCAACTTTGATAATACTTACATTATTGGCAATAGGAAATATCTTTAGAGGGGATTTCCAAATGTTCTATCAACTTGTAGGTAATAATGGACCATTATTTAATGTGACAGATGTTATAGATACATTTACAGTTAGATCACTTCTTCAATCAGGGGAAGTTGGAATGTCTGCAGCTGCTGGATTATATCAATCAGTATTCTGCTTAATAACAATAGTATTTACTAATTTCTTAGTTAAAAAATATGATCCAGATTACTCATTATTCTAGGAGGTAAAATATGAAGAAGTCAAAAGATATAAAAGCATTTAATATTTTGAGTTATACATTAATTGCACTAGTAGCATTAATATGTTTAATACCATTTTTAATGGTTATAATAGGATCATTCACTTCTGAGAAAGAAATCATAGCAAATGGTTTCTCTTTCTTTCCCAAGGAGCTATCATTAGAAGCTTATAAAACTGCTTTAAAAGAACCAATGGCAATACTTAGAGCTTATGGAGTTACTGCAAGTTTAACTGTAATTGGTACAGCAATAGGTTTATTCATAGTTGCAATGACAGCATATGTGTTACAGAGAAAAGATTTTAAGTGGAGAAATAAAGTATCATTTTTCTTTTACTTTACAACATTATTTAGTGGTGGATTAGTTCCATGGTATATCTTAATGGTAAAATATTTAGGTTTAAAAGATAGTTATTTATCTTTATTAATACCTCCATTATTAAGTGTTTTTAATATAATTATTATGAAAAGTTATATGAGTGGAATTCCACAGGCTTTAACAGAATCGGCTAAAATAGATGGAGCTGGAGATTTTACAATATTTATTAAGGTAATATTACCATTAGTAAAACCAGCATTAGCAACAATCGGAATGTTTATTGCATTGGGATATTGGAATGATTGGTATAACTCAATGTTATTTATAAATAATGAAAATTTATATTCCTTACAATATTATTTATATAAAATTGTAAACAATATCGAAGCATATAAAACAATACTGGCACAGGCTGGGGGTGGAGCTTCATTAGGTTCTGCAATAAGTATGCCAAGCGAATCTTTAAAGATGGCATTAACAATTATAGTAACTGGACCAATTATATTAGTTTATCCATTTATTCAAAAATACTTTGTAAGTGGTGTAACTATAGGAGCTGTTAAAGGGTAAGTATTATAAAAATACAATAAAGATAGATATTAAAAGAATTTATATATAGGTTATAAGGGGGATTTTAAGATGATAAGAAGATCAATAAAAAAATTAGCCACTATAGGATTAAGCTTACTTATGTTAAGTACATTTATGGTTGGGTGTGGTTCAAAAGAAAGTGGTGAAAGTGTTACATCAAGTAGCTCAGAGTTAAAAGAAGTAAAATTAAAAATGTATTTAATTGGAGATAAACCAAAGGATTTTGATGCAGTTTATGAAAAAGTTAATGAAAGGATGAAGGAAAAAATAAATGCTACACTAGAAGTTAACTTTATTCCGTGGTCAGATATGACTACAAAGTATCAACTTTTATTCCAATCAGGGGAAGATTTTGATTTAATATTCACAGCTTCAGGTTGGGGTTACTATAGTCAAGTTGCAACTAAAAATGGATTTTTAGAGTTAACAGATGAATTATTACAAGAATATGCTCCAGAAATCTATGCAAATGAGCCTGCCGATGCTTGGGATCAAGCAAAAGTAGATGGCAAAATTTATATGGTACCAAATGATAGAAATGAATATGGAACAAACATATTTGCTTATAGAGGAGATTTAGCTAGTAAATATGGTTTTGAAACAATTAGTAGTTATGATGAGCTTGAAGCATTTATGGCGGCAGTTTCAGAAGGCGAAAAAGATAGTGGTATAAAGGTTATCGCAAATGGCGGGGGCCAAAACTTACAATGGCCATATATGATTGAAAGATATGGATTTTCGACTATTAGTGGAGCTCCAACACCATCAATTGGATATGATGTAAATGATACATCAGGTGAAGTATTTGCTTTTGTTGATACTCCTGAATACATGGAATATGTAACTAAGATGAAGGAATTTGCTGATAAGGGATATTGGGCAGCTGATTCAATTTCAAGTCAAGCTACTAGAGATGAAGATTTCGTAGCAGGAAAAACTGCAATAATGACTTGGAATCTTAGCACTGTAGCTAACAGAATTGTTGAAATGAATGAATCTAATCCGGAATGGAAAGCAACATTACTTGATTTAAGCGAAGGAATTAATAGAGTTGTTCAACCTTATACAAACAATGGTATTGCAATAAATGCTAATTCTAAGAATCCTGAAAGAGCTTTAATGGCAATTGAATTATTAAGATATGATGAAGAAATTAATAACTTAACTTGGTATGGTATCGAAGGAACTCACTGGGAAAATTCTGGAGAAGGTGAATATACATCTTTAGCTGCTAGTGAAGCGTTCCCAGCAGGTGAAGTTTGTCCTTGGGGATGGTATAGTACTAAATTTGCTCGTATTTCTTCTACAGAGCCAGAAATAGTTCAAGAAACTATTAACAAGTGGAGCGAAGAGTATACAGTTTCAAATCCTTTAGCAGCATTTTCATTTGATGATTCTAATGTAAAAAATGAAATGGCAGCTGTTGGTAATGTAATAACTCAATATGGGGTACCACTAGACTTAGGAATGGTTGATGATGTGGAGGCTGGTGTTAAAGAATACAGGGAAAAATTAACACAAGCAGGTTTTGATAAGATTTTAGAAGAGTGCCAAAAACAAGCAAAGGAATTTGTTGAATCATATAAGTAAGATTCTAAATCTTTGATTTAGTTAATCGAACTTACACCTACGAATGAAAGTGAGTAGTGTGTTTCAGTTAAAATTCTAAAAATTTGATTTAGTTAATAAAAAATATAATAAGTTCTCTCTATCACTATAAATAGTGTATTAAGCAGGTGATTTGAATTTAATAAAATTAGAGTCACCTGCTATTTTAAATACTACAGCATATATATAGAAAAGTATTTTTAAGCAATAAATATAAGTAGATTATTTTGTATATGGAGGAAAAGAGCATGAAAAAGTTTAAACCAGTTAATGAAAAAGTTAAAGGATTTTTACATGGGGGAGATTACAATCCAGATCAGTGGTTAGATTATCCTGAAGTATTGAAAGAAGATGTAAGATTATTAAAATTAGCACATTGTAATTGTGTTTCTATAAATATTTTTGGGTGGAGTGCTATAGAGCCAGAAGAAGGTGTTTATACATTTGAATGGCTTGATAAAGTTATGGATGATATGGCTGAAGCTGGAGTTCATGTAATATTATCTACACCAAGTGGAGCAAGACCAGCTTGGATGTCAGAAAAATATCCAGAAGTTTTACGTGTTTGGTCAGATAGAAAGAGAATACTTCATGGACAAAGACATAATCATTGCTTTACTTCGCCAATATATAGGCAAAAGACTTCAGAGATTAATAGAATACTAGCAGAAAGATATAAAGATCATCCAGCTCTTATAATGTGGCATGTATCTAATGAGTATGGTGGAGATTGTCATTGCGAGCTTTGTCAAGAAGCATTTAGAGAATGGTTAAAAGTTAAGTATGAAAATGATTTGGAAAAGTTAAATAAAGCATGGTGGACTGGATTTTGGAGTCATAAATTTACTAGTTGGTCACAAATAGAGAGTCCTGCACATCATGGAGAAGAATTTGTTCATGGTCATAACCTTGATTGGAAAAGATTTGTTACACATCAAACTATAGATTTCTATAAAAATGAAATAGCGCCAATTAGAGAAATAACTCCTAATATACCAGTTACAACTAATTTTATGGGAGATTATCCAAGAATGACTTTATTTAATGGACTAGATTATTGGAAGTTTGCTAAGGAAGTTGATGTTGTATCATGGGATGACTATCCAGCATGGCATAATGATTTTGAAAAAACATATGATACAGCAGCAAATGTAAGCTTTGTTCATGATGTATATAGAACATTAAAAGGCGGACAACCGTTTTTAATAATGGAGAGTACTCCAAGTTTAGTTAATTGGCATAAAGTTAATAAAACAAAGAGACCAGGAATGCACTTATTATCTTCACTTCAAGGAGTAGCTCATGGGGCAGACTCAGTTCAATATTTCCAATGGAGAAAGGGAAGAGGAGCATCTGAAAAATTCCACGGAGCAGTAGTAGATCACTGTGGACATGAAAACACTAGAGTATTTAGAGAAGTTACGCAAGTTGGAGAAACATTAGAAAAATTAAGTGATTTAATTGGAACTAGCGTAGAACCAGAAGTGGCAATTATATATGATTGGGAAAATAGATGGGCAATAGATGATTGTCAAGCTCTTAAAAATGATAATAAAGAATATTTTGAAACTGTTGAAGACTATTATAAGGTGTTTTGGAGAAAAGGTATTTCTGTAGATGTAGTAAATATGGATTGTGATTTTTCTAAGTATAAATTATTAGTAGCTCCAATGCTATATATGCTTAGACCAGGAGTAGCAGAAAGAATAACTGAGTTTGTTAAAAATGGAGGTACTTTAGTTACAACTTATTTCAGTGGATTAGTAGACGAAAATGATTTATGCTTCTTAGGTGGTTTCCCAGGTCCATTAAGAGAAGTTACTGGGATTTGGGCTGAAGAAATTGACACATTATATGATTCAGACGTAAATTATTTAGAATTTAAGGATGATAATAAATTAGGTGTTAAAGGAACTTATAAGTTAAGAGATTATTGTGATGTAATTCATGCTGAAACTGCAGAAGTATTAGCAACTTATAAAAATGACTTTTATGCAGGAATGCCTGCATTAACAGTTAATAATTATGGAAAAGGTAAGGCATATTATGTAGCAGCAAGAACTAACAATGATTTTGATACTGAGTTCTTTACAAAAATAATTAATGATTTAGAAATTAAATCTGTAATAAATACAGAATTACCTTTAGGAGTTACAGCTCAAATGAGAACTGATGGAGAAAATGATTATGTATTTGTTATGAATTTTAGTGAGGAAAGTAAGAATGTTATTTTAGATGATAATAATTATGTAGATATGCTTACTAATGAAGAAGTAAATAAAGAATTAATGTTAAATAAATATGAAGTAAGAGTATTAAAGAGATAATTGCAAAATATGTATGTGCCTCTGGGGTCAATCCATTTATTAGATTGACCCCAGAGGTGTTTTATAGATAAGTAATTATTAACAAATAATATTAATATACTTAGTTTTATCAACTTTAACATTTTTATGCTTTATAAAATAATCAATAATGACTTCAGGCATTTCAACTAATATTTCTCTTAAACGTGGGCATTCTTTATACACATCATATCCACCAACTCCTGTTGCTCTATAATTATTCATAACAAGAGAAAGTTTAGAAGTATCATCTAATTCTTTACCTTTAAACTTTATAGATACAACTCTATCACCAATAGGTCTATTTAAATCAAAAGTATAATCTATATTTGCAAAATAGTCATAATTATAATGTTGTATTTTAGGCTTTAAAAATGCATCAGAAATTGATAGATTTCCATGATCATTACTAAAATAGCTAGCACATCTTTCTAATACTATTTTTAATTGATCTTTATTAATTTCAACTATTACTAGTGTATTTGGAAACATATAAGTAGATACAACATCTCTTACAGTAACATTTTTATCAAATCCCTTTATTTCATTAGAGAAACAAGTACATGATATATCAGCACCACTTTCATCAAGCTGGACTGCATTTATAAAGTTAGCTAAAGCAGAACCATTTAGAGCCATATCTAAATGAGAAGATGGATATAAATTTTCATCTAAAAATCCTATAGGAGTGTCTAACCATTGTTGAACATCATTTTCTAAAGGTAAATATTTATTATATATTTCATTTTCACAATTTAATTTAACTTTTTCAAGAGAGGAAGTAATAGTCTTGCTACCATCATCATTTAAATTTAACTCTACTTTTACATAACTACTAGCTCTTTGAGGTGTTTGAACAACATGAGTACCATTAATTATAGTATCTGCTAATGGCATATGTTGATGACCAGTAAGCAAGATGTCAAAGTCAAATTCTAAACATAATTTATAAGCTATATTTTCACTTGTAAACATAAGTTGTTTATGTGAGTTTAAGTCATACTCAAACCCGCCATGATAAAGTCCAATGACGATATCTGATGCTGCTTTTACTTCATCAAAATAATATTTTACAGCTTCAAAAGTATCAGTAATGCTTATGTTAGCTATATTTTCAGTTCTTTCCCAGTGATTTATAAAATCTGTTGTTATTCCTATAATTCCAACTTTTAAACCATTTTCTAAAGTCTTTATGGAATAAGGCAAAATAGGTAATTCTCCAGTTTTATCAACAACATTTGCACATAAGCACTTAGCATTTAATGTACGAAGATATTTTCTTAAATATAATAGACCATAATTAAAATCATGATTTCCTAGAGTTATAAAGTCATATCCAGCAGAATTCATAATATCTGCAATAGGATGAATATTAAATTTTTGACCACTTAAATAATAAGTAAGAGGTGAACCTTGAATAGTATCTCCAGCATCCATAATTAATGTATTACCATCTTTTTTGAAATCATTAATCATATTTATTAAACCAATATTTTTAGGTTCTTTATCTATATAGTTTGTTGGATATAAATACCCATGCATATCAGATGTAAAATAAATTTTTAAATTTTTCATATATACCTCTTTGAAATTTTTATAATTTTATATTAGCTTTTACTTAGATTAAATAGATTATAACATAGCTTTAAGCATATTGTGTGAAATTTTCATATCTTCTAAATTGTAATATAGATATAACTTGACACTATTAAAATGGAGTAGGATAATGTAATAAATGGAATATTAAGTTAGTTAAAAAATTATAGTTTGGGGGAAAAGGCTATAATAAATTATGAATTTTTTGCCAAAATAGTAGGAATATTATTAATAATACTTATAATCGTTTCATTAATTTCATTAGTTATAACAAATAAAAAGAAGTAAAATAACTCATAAAGAGAGATTTGTGTTTAGATGTAAATCTCTCTTTATGAGTTATAAGAATATTTTAAATATATAAAGCGCAAAATATCAATAATATAAAAAATGCGAATAAAATTTTGTATTTTTAGACATAATTATAAAATTGTCTAAATACATTTTAAATTATGAATATTATAATGATTAATATAGAATATACGAAGTATTGGAGGTATTAAATTTATGGCTAAAAAATTCAATAAAAATAAATCAAATGCTTTATGGACATTAGGAGCCATAGCTGGTGTTACAGCTATTGCAACAATGGTGGTGAAAAATAACAAAAATAAGAGTTTAAAAGAAAATGAAACTTTTACATATAGTGATGCTAATGGTGATAAACAAGTTTATTTTGTTGGTGGTGGTTTAGCTTCTTTAGCAGGAGCTGCTTACTTAATAAGAGATTGCAATTTTAAGGGTGAAAATATTCATATAATTGAAGGATTAAAAATTCTAGGTGGAAGTAATGATGGTGCTGGAGATGCGATAAATGGGTTTGTTTGTCGTGGTGGAAGAATGCTTAATGAAGAGACTTATGAAAACTTCTGGGAATTATTTAGGTCAATACCTTCATTAGATATGCCAGGAATGAGTGTAACAGAAGAGATATTAAATTTTGATCACTTACATCCAACACATGCACAAGCAAGATTGGTAGATAAAAATGGAATTATTCAAGATGTAAGAAGTATGGGATTTAATAATGATGATCGTATGGCATTAGGTAAATTAATGATTACTCCAGAAGAAAATTTAGATGATATGACTATAGAACAATGGTTTATCAATACACCACATTTCTTTGAAACAAATTTCTGGTATATGTGGCAAACAACATTTGCTTTCCAAAAGTGGTCTAGTTTATTTGAATTTAAGCGTTATATGGAACGTATGATTTTCGAGTTTTCACGTATAGAAACATTAGAAGGTGTTACACGTACTCCATATAATCAATATGAATCAGTAATATTACCATTAAAAGCATATTTAGATAAGTTTAATGTAGACTTTAGTATAAATGCTACAGTTACTGATTTGGATTTTAAAGAAGGACCTGGAATAACAGTAACTGCAATTCATATAGAAGATGAAGAAGGAGAAAAAGTTATTGAATTAGGAGAGAAGGATGTATGCATTATGATAAATGGTTGTATGACAGATAATGCAACATTAGGAGATTATAATACACCAGCAGAATATAAACCTGAAAATCCAATGTCTGGAGAGTTATGGAGAAAAATAGCGGCTAAAAAGCCTGGACTTGGTAATCCAGAACCATTCTTTAATCATCCAGAACAAACTAATTGGGAAAGCTTCACAGTAACATCTAAAGGAAATAAGTTATTAAAATTAATTGAGAAATTCTCAGGAAATATTCCAGGTAGTGGAGCTTTAATGACATTTAAAGATTCTAATTGGTTAATGAGTATAGTAGTTGCAGCACAACCACACTTTAAAAATCAACCTTTAGATACAACGATTTTCTGGGGATATGGAATATATACAGATAGAGATGGAGATTATATTAAAAAACCAATGAGAGATTGTACTGGTGAAGAAATATTAATGGAATTATTATATCATCTTCATATGTTAGATAAGGTTGATGAAATTAAGAATGATATAGTTAATGTAATTCCATGCATGATGCCATATATAGATTCACAATTCCAACCTCGTAAGATGAGTGATAGACCAAAGGTTGTACCAGATGGATCAACAAATTTTGCAATGATAAGTCAATTTGTTGAGATACCAGAAGATATGGTATTTACAGAAGAGTATTCTGTAAGAGCTGCAAGAATTGCAGTATACACTTTATTTGATGTCAAGAATAAGAAAATATGTCCTGTAACTCAATATAAGAAAGATCGTAAAATACTTATAAAAGCTTTTAAGAAATCATTAACTTAAATATTAGGGGCTGTCGCATTAAGAATAAATACTACAATATATTGTTTTGATTTTTAATTATAAAACAATATATTGTTCATGAAATTTTTGGTGCGGCAGCCCCAAAGTATTAAATTTTGAATTTAATAATGTTTATTGAGATGATAACAATTGAAAATTATCTCTAGATATTTTGCCATCAACAATTTCGATTACTCTTTCACATTGTCTTGCAATATTATAATCATGAGTTACAATAATAATTGTTTTACCAAGATTATGTATTTCTAAGAGTAAATCCATAATATCTTGCCCAGTTTTTTGATCTAAATTACCAGTTGGTTCATCAGCTAATATAATATCTGGCTCTGTTACTAATGCTCTAGCAATAGCAACTCTTTGTTGTTGTCCTCCAGACAATTTATTGATTTTTTTATTTTTATGTTCTGAAAGTCCAACTTTATTAAGATAAAATAGAGATCTTTCAAGTCTTTCTTTATGTGAAGATTTTCTATATGTTAAAGGAAGCATAATATTTTCTAAAACAGTATATTGATTTAATAATGCAAAATATTGAAATATGAAGCCAAAAAGTCTATTTCTTAGGAGGTGTGGTTTACTTTTAATTAATGTACTTACATTTTGGCCTTTAATATAATAAGCACCAGTAGTTTGGCTATCAACTAATCCTAAAATATTTAGCAATGTACTTTTACCAGATCCAGAAGGGCCTATAATAGCTATTAGTTCACCTTTTTTTATAGATAGATTTATTTTATCTAAAACAGTAATATTATTATCATATACTTTGGATAAATCTTTTAATTCTAAAATGTTCATTAATATACACCTCCAATTAGTTCTTTAGGCTGAATTTTTTTTATTATTTTAAATACCATCATACTAGTTAAAAGGGTAAGTAGTATAATACTAGCGAAAGAAATTATTAAAAATTCTAAATCGAAATTAACATAGATAATAGACTCTGTTGTAGCAAAATTAGTTGCATTAATAAAATCCATATTAAATATATAAGTAAAAGCTATATTAAAAATAATGGCTAAAATAGATAGAATTAGATTTTCTATATATGTTTTTAATAAAATACTATTAATTGATTCACCTAAAACTATTTTTATTCCAAATTCTTTTCTTCTAAGAAAGATGGATAATATAGTCGATATTATTATACCTAATATTGCAACTATTAAAGAAAGAATTTGGAATGGAATCCACTGATTTTGAAAGTTTAAAAAGTCATTAACTTGCGACTTAATACTTTCTTTCATATTATTAAAAGTAAGATTATCTATAGTTAAAGGGGGATTCATATTATTATAAAATTTAATTAATGAGCCATAAATATTACTTGAATCAAGTATAGGAATTAAAAATGAATTTTCACTTTTTATATAAGTAGTTAAATCATAATTAGAATTTGTTAAGTATTTATTAGGTTTTAAAAATCCTCTTACAATATATTTTTGATTTGAACTATCCTTAACTATATCATTTATTTTACATTTATTTTTATAATCACTGCCTAATATTATTGGTATATAATCTAGAGATGTTGAGTTAAAGTCATCTTTAGTAAAACCTTCTCCAACAATTAAAGTATCATTTAACATATCATAATAATTTTTGTCTATACTCAATCCTATTACATATGAATCCTCATTAAAAATATTATTAATAGATAGAGATAGGGGGTTATAAGAAGCTATAGTTCCTAAATTTTTTTCTTTAACTTTATTTATACTATCAGTATATAAATCTGAATTCCTAACTAAAGAAGGATCTTCAAAATTAATAAGATATATGTTATCAATGTTTTGTAGTGCCCATTTATTATTAGAGCTAATTACTGTTCCACTAAGGTATATATTTAAAATTCCATAAGAAATAAATAGTGTAAAGGTTAGCTGCATTAATATTAATATAGATGTTTTTTTTCTAACTCTTATTCCATAGAGAATATCTTTCAAATAAAACATATCTTACTCCTTTAAAATAGATGAAATATTTTTATTATTGCCATTAGGATAAATAAAAAATAAAATTATAAAAATTAGAATGGTTGATATTATGGGTATAAAAATAATGTTATGTGTATATAT
>SKEA01000951.1_pt1 | contig 23152 bp, 26 predicted proteins | sample 4826601 | NCBI WGS metagenome assembly SKEA01 (sample SAMN11008821, study PRJNA524170) | human gut metagenome | biome: Human fecal sample; material: Feces; isolation source: fecal sample from pouch patient p13, p53 | host: Homo sapiens | place: Israel: Tel-Aviv | collected 2016-07-06 | reverse complement strand
AAAATAACAGGCTTCCCACAAAGAGAATATGAAAAACGTGAGTTTTTACTTGAAAAGCGCATTGCAAAGCTGCAGATGTTGGAGACGGATCTTCTGGAGAAACAGATACAGGTAGAGGAATATATAGGACAAATTAAAAAAAGCGAAATCCGGATGATTCTCAGATTTTATTATATTGATGATCTAAGTTGGGTACAGGTCTCACATAGGATGAATGAAGTATTCCCAAAGAAAAGGAAAGCATATACAGAGGACAGCTGCAGATGCAAACATAACAGATATTTGGAAAAATTTGAGAAAACGACGGAAACGACGGTTTTAAAATGTTAATATGGTATAAAGCCGAAAGGAACAAGATGGACGGCTGAGGCGTTTTTAGTTTTCCTCCTAAAGACAACCAGTAAAACCACACACAAATTATAAAAGGCGTCTTGCATGAAAATGCAAGGCGTTTTTTGTACGTTATGTCAATTGTAAAAACAGAACAAATGTTCTATAATGATTAAACCGAAATACAACGAGAATGAGACGCAAATTGTTGATAATTGTCAAAATTTGATATATGATTGAACAAGTGTGGTGAATTAGATCAGGTTTGTGTGGAGGAAAATATGGGGAAAAAGAAGATTAGCTTAGTAATTTATGGCCTTAGTGTTATCAATGAAAAAAATAAACGAATGTTTCTAGACAATCTAATTGAAAATAGAAGTTTACTGAATGTGGTTGAAGAATATATTAAGAAGAATATTTCTCGATATTCGAAAGATTCTTCTAAAGAGATTCTTTTTCAATTTGAGAAAGTGGATACAGAAATTATAAATAATGCTAATGGACAGGAACAATATAAGGTACTGTATGGAAGAGTAAAAACGGGAGAATACGGTATAGAATCAGAATTAGTAGATGTTCAAACAGGTACAATTACTAATAAAACACAAAACCAAGCAGATATGATGCCATTTGGATTTTGTTTGGCTGTTCCTGATGGGAGAATAAATAGTGCAGTTCTTATTTTGCAGACGATGGGTGTGTATGGAATGAAAGTATCGTTGCAAAAGCATTTACAAAAATGTTTGACGGATCAAATGCCAGGGTTACATTTACTATTGCGATCAATTGCACCTAAAGAATATGTTGATAGATATTTCAAGCAGGGAGTATTAAAGAAAATAAGACTAATACGTTATGAAATTCCAGAGGATGAATCAAATAGGTTGGGTATTAATTATGGGGTTAAGCAGACAAAGGAAGAGCGTATAATACATAAGCCGTTGGGATTTATGGAAAGAAAGAAGAAAGCATTTCAGGAATGGTTTGTGGGGCAAAGAAGTTATACAGATATTGTTGAGATTGAGGGGTTCGATTATGATGATTTAAAGTTGGAATTTTCGCTTGGGGAAACTAGTAAAACATTTACTTTAAGGGATATGAATAGTTTGGTAGTAAATGAGGATATTACAAAGAAAGTTAAACAAAAAGGCGGCCATCCAGAATATGATAGTTTAAAGTTGATAATGAGAGAAACGGCGAAAGATTATTTGACGGGGATGGGATTTCTTGATTAGGTGGAATGTAAATGCAGGGATTGTTGAAAAAATTACTTGAACCTCAAAATGTAATGTGGATTGTAGTTGTTTTAGTTATCATAATTAGTAAATTGGGGTTGGGACTTAATTATATTTCTGTTACAGATGTTATTAGAAATCATTTAAACTGTTTTCGTAATGGGAAAAATAAGTTATTAATAATGCCTGTCATTAATTATATAGTTCTTCCGTTTTTGATGGGAGCAGCAACAATGATGGTTCAAGAGATTGATAATGATACAATAAATATTATTACTATTATCATTTCGATTTTAACTGCAATGTTGTTTACTTTATTAACGATGATAATTGATATGACGGCAAAAATAAAAGAAAATCCAAAATATTATAGCATGGAAGCGAAGAGATCGAAGGAAGCTTTACTACAAACTTATTATACAGTCATGTTTGAAATTTTGATTTGTATAGTGCTATTAATATTCTGCTTTTTTAATTGTTTTACCAATGAATTTGGAAAGATTCAAAGTTTTCTGATATATTCATTAACATATATGCTGATTGTCAATTTGTTGATGATAATAAAAAGGATATTTAGAATAATTGATACAGACATGAAAAAATAGTATTTGTTTTTAATTCCAATTGTGATTTATGTATGATTATTCATTTCTTCGTAGACAGAGTATTATTGTAGTTTTGTTTAAAAATGTAGAATATCAGAGATGTTTGGGATAATAAGTAAAAATTAAAAAACACATACTAGAGTAGAAGGTGATAGAATGCTCAATAGTGAAGAAAAGAAACAGAAATCGTAAGATAAGTGGAATGAGAAAGCAGGGTTAGTTCCAAAAACATATAAGATCAACAAGAAAGTAGCAGAAGAGTTTAAGGACGCCTGCAAGGAATCTGGTGTTGCGATGGGAACACAGCTTACAAAGTTGATGAAGCAGTTTATAGAAGAAGTGAATAACAAATAGTATCAGAGAGCATCTGGCGAAAGCCGGGTGCTTTTCTGCGTCCTGAGCAAAGACGATAAAAGGCTCTGGGCAAAGGCCTGCACTGTGCGACATCGCACAAACAGAATGGAGAAAACAGTATGATATATAAACGGTGCAGCAGATGTGGAAAAAGAATTCCATCCGGCAGTCGTTGTGATTGTGGAAAGCTGAGGCATAAAGAGTATGACAAGTACAAGAGAGATCAGAAGAGCAAGAAGTATTATGACAGTGGAGAATGGGAACAGATCCGGTCGGAGGTATTGGAGATAGATGGTGGAATCGATGTCTACCTGTTCATGACAGAAGGAAGAGTGGAGCTGGCTGATACAGTACATCACATCATACCGCTTCGAGATGACTGGGAAAGAAGAAACGACATTAACAATCTGATGAGTCTGCATCATGATACACATAGTCAGATTGAACAAGCCTACAGAAAAAACAAGCTCCAGATGCAAAAAGAACTACAGGAAATGTTAGAAAACTCCAGGAACTCTGAGAAGGAGGGGCGGGTGAAAAAGTTTTGATGAAAACCATCCGACCGCACGAGTAGATACATACATACAAAGTTCCGAATAAAAATAAAAAGTGGTAAAAATGGAAGGAGGAGATATTCCGATGGGGAGACGGAGAAAACCAAAAGATATGCAGAAAGCCCATCTCACGCAGGCTGAGAAGGAACGACGTGAGGAAGAGGAACGTACCGTTTCCACAGGGAACGAACAGCTGAAGACCCCGCCGGAATGGCTTTTTAACCGTACAGCAAAGGCAGAATGGCGCAGAATCACCAAAGAACTACAGAAGATAGAAGTAGTCGGAAATCTGGATAAAGCAAATTTGGCGGGGTATTGTAATGCCTATGCAGCATACAGAGATGTAACAGAAAAATTAAAGGGAGAAGACTATTGCATTGAAAGAGAGACAAGAAATGGAACGATGATTGTAAAAAATCCATTGCTGTCTGTGCAGAAGGAGTATGCAGAAGAGATGAGAAAGTTTGCGGCGCTTTGTGGAATGACAGTGGACGCGCGATTAAAGGCAGCGGTAATCAAGGTGGATGAAAAAAATCAGGAAATTGAAGATAAATTCGGAGGAATTTGATGAAAAATTACGAGCAGATAAAAAATTATGCGAAGAAATGTATTTCCGGAGAAATCATCAGTTGTAAAAAACATAAATGGGCATGCGAACGATTTTTGCGTGATGCAGAAAAATTTGAGACAGATCCTGAGTATCCATATTACTGGAATGAAGAAGCTGCACAGAGTATCGTGGATTGGTTTGCATTGCTGCGGCATTCCAAAGGAATCCTTGCAGGAAAACCGATTCTGTTGACAGAGTGGCAGCGGTTTCGAATCTGTCAGTTGTATGGGTGGAGAAAGAAAAAGAACGGGATGCGCAGATTCAAAAAAGCATTTACGGAAGTTGCCAGAAAAAACGCAAAGTCTCAGGAAGAGGCTGGAATTGCGCTTTATGAAATATCTGTTACAGCTACAAAGAACAGAGAAGTATGTGAGGTATATACAGCGGGTGTAAAAAGAGATCAGTCAAAAATTGTATTTAATGAGGCGGATCTGATGCTGAGGGGCTCTCCTTTGAGAAAGAAATTTGATGTGACGAAAGTGATGATCACACATACAAAAACAGGAAGTTTTATCAAGCCGTTGAGTAAAGAAGATGGAAAGTCGGGAGACGGAACCAATCCGGCGGCGCTGATCGTGGACGAGTATCACCAGCATCCGACCACAGAATTTTATGATCTGGGGCTTGGGGCGAATACAAAAGAGCCGCTCCTTATGATCATCACAACAGCAGGTGTGGATTTAACGTATCCATGTTACACAATGGAATACACATATTGTTCAAGGATCCTGGATCCCTTTTCAGATGTAGAAGATGAAGAATATCTGGTAGATATTTGTGAAATGGATGCAGAAGATTATGGGGATTTGGAAAGACTTGGGAATGAAGAATTGTGGCATAAGGCGAATCCGATCAGAATGACCTATGAAGATGGGCAGGATAAGATTCGTGGAGAGTATAAGATTGCGAAAGAAATACCAGAACACATGACGGCATTTTTGACAAAATGTTTGAATGTGTGGGTGCAGGCTCAGGAGAATGGATATATGGATATGGCAAAATGGAAGGCATGCCAGGTAGATGAAATTCCAATCAATACAAAGGGAATGAGTGTATATGTGGGATTTGACATGTCAGCAAAGATTGATTTGACTTCCGTAGCATTTATTATTCCCTTTTTGTCAGGAGAATATGACAATACTAATCAGGAAATTGTGAAGTATATTGTATATTCACACTCTTTTATTCCGAACAGGGAGAAACTGATCGAAAGAAAAAGCAGGGATAAGGTAGATTATGATGCATGGGAGAGAATGGGATATCTTACAGTTACCGATACGCCGATCGTGGATCAGAACGCAGTACTGAAATATGTAAAAGACACTTGCGAGAGACAGGATTGGAAAATTGAGTGTCTATGCTTCGATCCGGCCAATGCAGCAAAATTGATGATGGACCTGTCGAATGAAGGATATGTGGTGGAAGAAGTGTTCCAAAGCCATAAATCATTGAATGAATCAACACAGGGATTCCGGGAACAGGTATATAGTAAAAATATTCTTTATACATATAATCCTCTGTTGAATTTCGCGATGAGCAATGCGGTGATCCGGCAGAATCAGGGGTTGATAAAAATAGATAAAGACGCAACCACAAAACGAATTGACCCGGTCGATGCAATCTTATGTGCATTTAAACTGGCAATTTATCATGAGTTTAGTTCTAATTTCCTGGAAGCAATCGATAATTTTTTAGAAAGTGAATGGTAGAAATGAAAATTACAGACAGAATCAAAGGCGCGTGGAATGCACTGATGCATCCGGTGGAAGATCTGAATAGCGAAGGATTGCTGGAGTGGTTGGGAATAGACAGCCGCAATAAAAATCTGATCAGTGAAGTGACCTATTACACTTGCATGAAAATGTTAAGTGAAACCATGGGAAAACTGCCATTGAAGTATTATCAGGAAACAGAGCGCGGAAGAATCCGGGCAGAACCGGATGAGATGACCAGACTGCTTACAGTACGACCGAATCCAATTATGACTCCAACGACTATGTGGAGCGCAGCAGAAATGAATTGCCAGCATTATGGAAACGCATTTGTCTGGATCCGAAGAACTTTTGAAAGGAAAAAGTACGGAGGAACATACAAGCCGCTGGATTTGTGGCTGATGCAGAGCAGCTACGTCACGGTGTTGATGGATGACGTTGGGATTTTCGGGGGAAAAGGAAAGCTCTACTATCAGTACAGTGATCCGAAGAGCGGAGAACAGTATTTGTTCAAAAGCGAAGACGTCATGCATTTTAAAACATGGTACAGTCTGGATGGGATTATGGGCGAGCCGGTCCGAAAGATCCTGCAGGATACCGTTGGAGGGGCACTGGAAAGTCAAAGTTTCATGAATAAGTTATATGAGCAGGGATTGACTGCAAGTATGGCAATGCAGTATGTGGGAGATCTTGACGAGGGAAGAAGAAAGCAGCTGGAAAATAAGTTTGCAAAGGCTTTGACAGGTCCGAAAAATGCTGGGAAAGTGATCCCGGTTCCAATTGGATTACAGCTGACACCGCTGAAGATGTCCCTGACGGATGCACAATTTTTTGAATTGAAAAAATATTCGGCGCTTCAAATTGCAGGGGCATTTGGAATCAAACCGAATCAGATTAATAATTACGAGAAATCCAGCTATGCGAATTCAGAAACGCAGCAGCTAGCTTTTTTAGTGGATACCATGGCGTACAGGTTAAAAATGTACGAGGAAGAAATCAATTTCAAGACGTTGCCGACACAGACGCAGAAAGACGGCTTTTTCTATAAATTCAATGAGAAAGCCATCCTTCGGGCGGACAGTCAGACACAGATGGAAAATCTTGCAAAAGCAGTCAACAATGGAATCTACACGCAAAATGAAGCAAGGGAGTACCTGGACAAACCGGCAAAAGAAGGCGGAGATACTTTGATGGTAAATGGAAATTATATACCGATCACAATGGTAGGAAATCAGTACGATAAAGGAGGTGGAAACGGTGGCAGTGATTGATGTACGAGGGGACATTATTCCCAATGATACCAAATGGATTTATGACTGGCTGGAATGGGACAGCACATGTCCGAATGACATTAGAAATGCGCTTGCAGAAAAAGAAGAAGGAGAAACGCTTACGGTATTGATCAATTCCGGGGGCGGTTCTGTAATGGCAGGACAGGAAATTTATTCCTTGTTATACGGAAGAAACGATGTAGAAATCCAGATACAGTCTATGGCAGGAAGTGCAGCAGGCGTGATCGCGATGTCGAACAGAAGCAAGATCAGCCCGGTTGCGATGATCATGGTGCATAACGTATCCATGAGTGGAGCAAGCGGAGATTATCATGCGATGCAAAAGAATGCGGAAATCCTAAAACAGATGAATGCGGCACTTGCAGCTGCGTTTACTGCTAAGACCGGGAAACCGGAAGAAGAGGTTCTTAAAATCATGGATCGGGAAACCTGGCTGACGGCAAATCAGGCGGTAGAAATGGGATTTGTAGATGAAATGATTGTAAATTCTGTAGAATATACAAATGACTTGTGGGGTATGAGACTGACAGATGAAATCAGAGAAAAGGTAATCCGTGAGAAAAATGAAAAGGAACAGACAGAAGCAAGAAAACAAGAAATTTTAAATGGATTAGACATGTATGGTGTCTAAAGAAAAGGAGACAACATGAGTGAAAGACTATTAAATCTTTTGGATCAGATCAATGCGAAAAAAGCAGAAGTAAAAAATCTGGTGGAGGCAGGGAATCTGGATGAGGCAGAAGCCGCGAAAAATGAACTGAAAAATCTGCAGAGAGAATTTGATCTGTTAAAAGACCTTGAAGATGAAGAAATTGAGAATGCACAGAATCGTGCCGACCATGGAAATATGGCACCGGTTCACAATGAAGAGAATAGTGTGGCAGAATTTGCGAATGCAGCCAGACATGGATTTCGGGTCACAAATGCATTGAGTTCCGGAATGCGGGAAAGTTCTGATCCGGATGGGGGATATATTGTGCCGGAAGACATTCAGACAAGGATCAATCAGTGGAAACAGGCGGAATTTTCCCTGGAATCGTTAATTACTGTGGAGAACGTCAGAACAAATAAAGGGCAGCGCACGTATGAGAAACGAGCTACCATGACGGGATTTGAGGACATTGAAGAAGGCGGAGAACTTCAGGAGATGGATACACCGCAGTTCGAACGGATCAGATACGACATTCAGGATCGTGGAGGATGGCTGCCTCTTACAAATGATTTGTTAAGCGATACAGATCAGAATATTACAGAGGTCATCACAAGATGGATCGCAAGAAAGAGTAATGCGACAAGCAATAAAAAGGTCATTGGCCTGATTGATGCAAAAGAGGTAAAAGAAATCGAAACAATGGATGAAATCAAGAAAGCAATCATTGTTACGCTTGGCGCCGCATATAGAACAGGATCCAGAATTCTGACCAACGATGACGGATTGTTATTCCTTTCTACATTGAAGGATACAACCGGAAGAGATTTGTTGCAGCCGAACCCGTTGGATGTGATGCAGATGTATCTTTCTGTTGGTCCAATCCGGGTGCCGATCATTGCAGTTCCGAACCAGGTGATCGCATCTGATATTAAGGCGAAAGGGAAACTTAAGATTCCGATGGTATGCGGAGATTTTAAAGAGGCATTCAAAAAGTACGACAGACAGAGAACAAGTATCATGTCATCCAATGTAGCGGTGGCGGGAAGTCTGAACGCATTTACACAGAATATGACGCTGGTACGTGCGATTGAAAGAAATGATTACAAGGTACTGGACAATGAAGCATATACGAACCTGAAAATGGTCATTGACGATGCATCAGTAAAGGGGGAAGAGTAATCCATAGCCAAAGCAGTGGTCTGCATACTGCCGGGGAACTGAAAAAAATGACAGTAAAGGAAATCAGGGAACTGGCAGTAAGACAGGGCTATGAGATTACAAAGACTGCGAAGAAGGATATCATTGAGGAGTACATGATGCAGCAGGAGGAAGCGTGATGTTCGACATGATAAAAACACGATGTGGAATCGCAAAAACCACAAAAGTATATGATGATGACATTCAAATGTATATCAATGACTGCCTGCTGGACATGAGAGACTCCGGTGTTCCGCAAAAAACAGTAGAAAAAGAAGATGAACGAGTGATCACAGCAGTCACTCTGTATGTAAAAGCGCATCTTGGAAATGACAGATCTGACACAGAAAAGTATATGAAACTGTACCAGAGAAAAGTGTTTCGACTTACATTAGATGAGGAGGAAACATAATGTGGAATGGAAGTATACAGTTAGGGATTCAAAAAGAAATCCAACAAAATGAAAATGGATTTGAAAAGAAAACCTACAATTTTTCAGAAGAAATACCAGCGGAAATCGCTGATACAACGCGAAACGATGAAATACTGGGAAAACAGTGCGGTTATCAGGCGGATATCAGCGTTGCAATCCTGAGTTGTAACTATCATGGGGAATCGGTGTTTCGCGACGTGGCTACAGGAGATACCTATGAAGTAAAGAGAAGCTATCGAGCCTCAAAATCTATGAACGTGATTCTTACCGGAGAGCGAAGAGAACATGGCAAAATTTGAGATTAGAGGACTGGATGACATGATGCAGGCACTAAATGCATTAGAGGTAGAAGAAGTTGCCGCAAAAATGCTGGAAGAGTCTGTGCCAATCTTGGAACAGGAAGTAAAAAAAAGAGGTCAGCAGGCATAAAGATACCGGGGATATGTATGAGTCCATCGGAAGCACCGGGGCAAGAAGAAATCAAAAAGGATATTACATATGTGTAAGGCCAACCGGATATGCTTCTGCTAAAAAATGGAGAAATGCAAGGACAAAAGGTGGAAAACGAGCCGGAAAGAAAGTGCGGGTAAGAAATATGGAAAAAATGGTATATCTCGAATACGGAACTTCAAAGCAAAGAGCCACGCCGGTATTAAGTAAAGCCACAAGAAGGGCTGAAAAAGATGTAATTTCCAAAATGCAGGAAGTCTTTAACAGAGAGGTAGATGGGAAGTGACAGCATTTGAAAAAATCATAGAGGCAATCCAGCCATTCGGATATCCATATACGGCAGGAGTATATGAAGGAAAAGAAAAAAGATGGTTTACATTTAATTATTCAGATGACTATGGAGATGCCTATGCGGATGATACACCGCAAAGCGTGATCGTTGAAGTACAGATTCATTTCTTCCTGCCTTATGAGGAAGATTTTACCAGAATTAAAAATAAGATACGGAATGCAATTTTCAGTCAGGGGTTCACATTTCCGGAAATCCATATTCTGGAAGACGAGAATCCGGACATTCGTCATTTAGTGTTTGAATGTGAAATAGAAGAGAGAGAAGGAGAATAAACATGGCATACATTGGACTTAGAAAACCGATTATTGGGAAAATGGAGGAATCAGGAACTTATGCAGAACCGTTTGCGCTGGGAAAAGCAATTGGTCTGCAGGTAACGCCAAATTATGCGGAGGGATCCCTTTACGCAGATGATGCGCAGTCAGAGTATGACAAGGCGTTCAGTTATGCAGAAGTGACATTAAATACAAGCACCATTCCGATCCAGGCACATAAAGAGATGTTCGGACACAAGATCGGTGAAAGTGAAAAGAAAACGGTTGATTATAATGTAGATGACCAGAACAACTACGTGGGAATGGCATGGATTACTCAGGAGATCGTAGACGGAGTTCGGGCATTTACCGGCAATTTTTTATATAAAGTGAAATTTTCTGAGCCGTCTGAAGACTATGCGACAAAAGGGGAAAGTATTGAGTATAAGACACCGTCTATTTCCGGACGCGCAATGGCAAATGATGAAGGAAACTGGAAATCTGTAGAAGTGTTTCAAACAGAAAAAGAGGCAATGGATTGGATCAATACGAAGTTTGGAAAAGAAGTGGTCATGGCAGCAGATAAAAAGACAAGGGAGAAGTAAGAGATGTTTGAGAGTCTGAAGTATATTGAATTATCCGGTGAAAAGTTTCCAATCAAATGCGACATGGTCGTATTGGAGAAAATCCAGGAAGAATACGGCGATCTGGATCTGTTTGAGGGAAAACTGAATGGATTTACACCGAACCGCAAGGAAGACGGAACCATAGAGACCAACGAAGAAGGGCTGACGATCGGAACGTTTGGAGTGCCGAACATTAAGACGGTGAATCAGACATTGATCTGGATGGTCCAGGAAGGTCTGGAAATCGAAGCAGAAAAGGAAAAGAAAACTGCGGAAACGATGGATGAGAAAACAATCCTCAGAAAAATTGATATGTCACCGGGAGAAATCGGAAGAGAACTGCATGCAGAATTTATGAGGTGCTTTGCAAGAAAAAACGCAGTGACCACGCATGGGAAGAAGGAGAAGAATCCGAACAAATAAACTTTGCGTGGATCGTATGTATTGGGTTGCAAATGGGATACAGAGAGAGTGAAATTGCACATATGTATTTTGGAAAGTGGTGCGACTTGTTTACAGAATATAAGAAAATACATAATATACGGATGCAGCGGATGATTTTTGAAGAGAAAAAGATTACTTCCATGCTGGATTTATAAGAAAAGCTGTGGTAAGATGAAGTCAACGGGGAGGAATACGGATGACGGAGAAAAAATCGAAAGCAACAATTTATTTGAAAATCATTTGGCTGACAATGAAGTATATCGGCCAGAAACATCCTTATATGACAGCAGGACTGACAGTGTGGTGTATAGGATGTCTTGGAATCGCAATTACAAAGTCATTTTCTCTGGGAATTTTATTGATCGCAGGGGTGATTGGTGCAATTGCCATAATCCGGTGGATGTTTATCACACTGGAAGACTTTGGAAGTGTTAGGAAAAAGACACAGAGAAAACTGCGGAAAAAAGAAGCACTTGAGAGGTATCTTAAGTTTTTGGAACAAGGATTATGATAGAGCCACTTACTTGAAGCGAGTAGGTGGTTTTCTTATACCCATTAAAAACATAGGAAGTTAATTGAATATAGGGGAGGAGTCCTTTCAGGGTATGCTCCTGATCTCCCCGGAAAGCTGGAGGGCGTAGCGAAATGCTACGTCCTATTTTGATACTTAAAATTGAAAGTCAACAGAAAGGATTGAAAATATGTTAGTAGAAGTAAAAAGAGTGAATAAAGCAGAAATGACAGTAGTATCAAGCTTGGATGTATCAGATACATTTGACAAGAACCATCGAGATGTAATGGAGTCTATAAGAAACATAGAGTCTACTATAAGTACAGCGGAATTTTCCGCTCTATTTTATTTGGATTCCTATAAGGCATCCAATGGAAAAATGAATCCCATGTATCTTATGACACGAGACGGCTTTACTCTTTTGGCAATGGGTTACACAGGGGCGAAGGCTATGAAGTTCAACCTTGCCTACATCAAGCAATTCAATGCTATGGAAAAAATCCTACAAGGCAAACTTGTTGAACGAGAAAAAGGAATTGCAGTTAGGCAATCACTTACAAAAGCGTTGCAGCAGTCCACCGAGAATGAGCGTATGCACGGTCATGCCTATTCTACATACACGAACTGTATTTATAAGGTGCTATTTGGAAAAAATGCAAAGCAGTTAAGGGAAGAATTAGGAATCAGTAAAAAAGAAAATTTGAGAGATTATCTGCCTATGGAGCAGCTAAGAGCAGTTCAATCCATGGAATGTCTAGTAAGTGGCTTAGTAGATTGTGGTTGGGGATATGACCAGATTAAGGAGTTTATACAGAAAAATAATACAATGCAGATTGCAGCGTAAGTCGTCCATGCTGATAGAAAAAATTACGAAAAATTACAGCAATGCTATGTAGAAGTAGTGGGTGACAATTTGTCCCCGAGGCCAAGAGATTTAGGAAAAAGGACAAGTATTTTTATGTATGACGAAAGAGGCATTTTAGATGTCATAAGATGGTCAACAACAGAGATAGCTGACCAATACTTTGATTGGGTGTACGACATTATTCAATCAATTAAAAAGAATGGATATTACATAGCTTCAGAAAAAGATAAAAAGTGGCTTGGAATTCGTAACGAATCCAAAGAGGCAAGACGATATGAAACAGACCAGATTAAACTCTTTGTGGAGTATGTAAAAGAGCAGGGGAGTAAAAATGCAGATAGGTACTACGTGCTATTTACAAAGCTGATAAATAGTAAGATGGGAATTCAGAGTGGAAAACGTGATGAACTGTCACAGGAAACGCTCATGGAGTTAAAGTCTTTGGAAACTCTGGTTAAGATGAGAATTCGCAAGCTTATAGAAAAGGAGACGCCTTACAAGGAAATATATCAAGACGTGAAGATGTTGGTAGATGAGTTTTAAGAAGAACATAAGGAGCAGTGAAATTCACTTGTCCTTTTTAAAATTACCTCTTGACAAATGTCCGTACAAAATGTATCATGATAAATGTACGGACAAAAAGAAAGAGGTGATTTGATGAGTCCGAAAGGTAGACCAACGGATAATCCTAAAAAAGGACGTTTTGAAATACGAACTTCACAGGAAGAGGAAGAAATGCTGGACTATTGTTGTGAAATTACCGGAAAAAAACGTACCGATATAATTAGATTAGGGATTAGAAAGGTATATGAAGAATTAAAAAAGTAAAAGGGTAGTCGGCACCCTGAGAAAGTGAAATCGACTACCCGACCCCCAAATAGAGGTATAAATATTATAGCACTGTACCTCTGTTTTGGCAAATCAGAAAATGGAGGTATTATGAAATGAAATTGCCACAAGTAATAGAAATAAATGGAATAAGAGTTTTAACAACAGAGCAACTAGCAAGAAATTACGGAACGCAGCCTAAAATTTTGCAATATAATTTTTCTTATAATAAGAAAAGATATACGGAAGGAAAACATTATATCGCATTACAGGGAGAAGAATTAAAGAAATTTAAAGCTGACCTTGAAATTCAAGGTAACCTTAAATATGCTCATACGCTTTATCTCTGGACAGAAAAAGGTGCATTACTTCATGCAAAATCGCTGAATACCGATAAGGCATGGGAAGTATATGATTACCTAGTTGATTTCTATTTCAGAGCAAAAGAGGGAGAAAAAATTCCGGTAGTGAAAGAAACAAAACAGGAGACAACAGAAAAACAGGTTACAAAAGAGCCTTTCGATATTGCTCCATATTTCATATCTGTAGTAGAGAAAGTTCCTATTGAAGCATTAGATGCTATGGAGAAAAGTTTTAGGAAAAATAACAGTAAGACTGTTAAATTGGCTACACTTTCTATTTTAGCAGAAAAGATGAAACGTAATATTGAATAACTAAATACAGTAATCAGAGCATCTATCAGAAATGGTAGGTGCTCTTTTTATACAAATTTTTGTGTGCGACATCGCACCAGGGAGGAGGCGAAAAGATGGGGCAGAAGAAAATAGGTGCATTTATCACACTTGACGGTGAAAAAGAGTTTCGATCAGCAGTCACTTCATGTAATAAAAGTCTGGCCACAATGAAATCCGAGATGAAACTGGTGGAAGCACAAACTGCAGGATCAGCGAATTCGCTGGAGACATTAAAAAAGAAGCATGAAGTATTGACAAAAACGCTGGATGAACAAAAAGAAAAAGAAGCGGCACTGAGAAAAGGATTGTCCCATGCAGAACAGGAATATAACAGAGTTGGAACAGCTCTGAGTGAATATCGGGAAAAGCTGGAACAGGCTGAGAAAACACTGCAAGAGATGAAAAATGCTTCAGATACAACAGAGGAATCACTGAATGAACAAAGCGAAGCAGTAGAAACCCTTCAACTGATCGTAGAAAAAGGAGAGGAAACTTACCGAAGAGCAGGAAATCGAATCCAGGACTGGCAGAAGCAGCTGAATCATGCGGAAGCGCAGACAATTCGCGCCACACGTGCGCTGAATGAAAATATTACTTACATGAAAGAAGCAGAGTCTGCATCTGACGGATGCGCAACAAGTATTGATGAATTTGGAAAGAAAGCAGATCATCTTGCGGATGAATTAACAAAAACATCAACGATCATCAAAGCGAACTTCATCAATACATTGGTTGACAGTGGAAAAGATCTGATGGCAGATACTTTCCAAAGTGCAGTGCAAGGCACACTGGAATTACAGGATGCACAGAATCAGCTGAGAGCAAGTACCGGAGCAACACAGATGGCCACAGAAGCCTATGGAAAAACCATGCAGGAAATTTATAAAGAAGGGTATGGAGATTCCATTCAAGATATTGCAGATGCAATGGCTATGGTAAAACAGTATACAAATGAAACGAATCCGGAAAAAATACGGGAACTGGCAGAAGGAGCAATGGCGCTGCAGGACGTATTCGACATGGATTTAAGCGAGTCCATCCGGGGTGCGGATGCATTGATGGACAATATGGGGCTGTCTGCATCAGAGGCATTTGATTATATTGCGAAGGGCGCACAAAACGGACTGGATAAATCCGGAGAATTAACGGACAATCTGGCAGAGTACAGTTCACTGTGGGCACAGGCGGAATTTTCAGCAGAAGAAATGTTCACAATCCTGCAGAATGGATTAGATTCCGGCGCTTACAACCTGGATAAAGTCAATGATTATGTAAAGGAATTCGGCGTTTCCATGTCAGACGGCCGGATTGAAGAAAATTTAAAATCATTTTCAAAGGAAACCCAGAATTTATTCTACGCATGGCAAGATGGAAAAGTAACGATGAAAGACGTTTTCCAGTCAGTGATCACAGATCTGGCCAGCATGGAAAATCAGCAGGAAGCGCTGACGATAGCAAGTAACACATGGAGTGCATTGGGAGAAGACAATGCAATGAAAGTTATCACATCTTTGAATAAGGTGAACGGAGCCTATAAGAATGTGAAAGGATCCATGGAAAGCATCAAATCTATCAAATATGACAGCGTGACCAATCAGTGGAAAGAACTGGGGAGAACCTTTCAGACAGACGTGATGACGCCTGCTCTGAAGAAGTTTTTGCCGGCGGCTCAAAAAGGAATGACGGTTCTGGCCGACAATATTGAAACGATCGTACCGGTGGCAACGGCAGCAGGAACTGCAGTGGGAACGATTTTTGTAGCAAAAAAAGCCAAAACCTTAATAAAGGACATCAAAGATGTTGGAAGCGGAATTGGAAGTCTGATTGAAAAAGTACTGATCTATACCGGGGTAAAGACAGCGGAGACGGCAGCGGAAACTGCAAATACAGCGGCAACCGTGGCCGGAACAACAGCTACAGTAGCGCAGACAACGGCAACAGGAGCGGCAACAGCGGCACAAACCGGTCTGAATGCGGCAATGGCAGCAAACCCCATCGGGATTCTGGTAGTAGGTCTTGGGGCAGTGGTAGGAGCAACTGCACTATTTTCATCTGCAATGAACGATGCAAAAGAGGAAACGGAAGAACTGGGGAGCAAGACAGAAGAAGTAAACCGCAAGATGGAAGATGCATCAAAAGGTCTGACCGATTCCATGAAGAATATGCAAGACTCTGTAGAATCCTTAAATGCAAAAGAAATGTTGTCCGGAGATCTGGTGACGGAATTGTATGATTTAGCAGAAGGAGCAGGAAAATCTTCTGAAAAAATAGGAAGGATGCAGGTCATTGTAGACGAACTGAATTCATTGTTTCCGGATCTAAGTCTTACGATCAATGAAAATACAGGAGCGCTGAATAAAAATGAAGCGCAGACCAAGCAATCCATTGATACGGCATTGAAATTTGCAAAAGCACAGGCAGCACAGGAGAAAATGGCAGATATCGCAGATGAACTTGTAGAAGCGGATATGGCAAGGTATGAAGCAGAACAGAATCTGGAGAATATCGGGACCAAATTAAAGAATCTGGAGGAAGAACGCCAAAAAGTATTAAAGAAAAGCAAAGAATCAACCGAAGAAGGGACAGCTGCTTATGTAGAATACAATGGAAAAATGATGGATTCCCAGCAGGCGCTTATGGAAATTGCGGAATCAGAACGGGAATTGAAAGATCTGAGGAAAGAACAAAAATCTGGATTGGATGAATTGAATGAGACTTATGAAAAAGCAAATGAAAAGTATCAGAGTGCCTATGACTATACCGAAGGATTAACCGGAAAAATCAATGAAAACACAGAATCTACCAACGAAAATACAGAATCCAAAAAGGCAAATATAGAAGCAGAGAATGGCAAGCAGGCAGCGTCAGCATCCAGTATTGAAATTGCAGGGCAGGAGATCCAGGCATATAAAAACCTGTCTGCTACGCAGCAGGAAATGGCTGTGAATGTAACGAACAGTGTACTGACGATGCAGGAAAATGTGCAGGGAGCGCTGCAGTCTCAAATGGATATGTTCGAAGCATTTGATGGCGGGGTACAGATTTCCACGGAGCAGTTATTGGCAAATATGCAGTCTCAGATCGATGGTGTGACGCAATGGGAACAGAACATGACTGCATTGGCGGACAAAGGTGTCAATGAAGGGATTTTGCAAAAGCTGGCAGAAATGGGACCACAAGGATCCGGGTATGTAAATGCGTTCAATTCCATGACTTCTGAAGAATTGGCCAAAGCAAATGAGCTTTGGGGACAAAGTGTTGACATTCAGGGTATGACAAATGAATGGGGGCAGGAATTATTAACTGCAGGCGCAGAAAATATCGCAGGAGGACTTGAAAATCTTACGCCATTGATGGAACAAAGCGGGGCAAATACCGTGATGGGACTTGTGAGAGGAATGCAGAAGGCACAGGAATCCGCAGAATCATCAGGAAAAGATTTGGGTGTAAAGACCATTGAATCTGTAAATGAAGGGTTGGGGTGTCAGTCGCCATCCAGAAAAACCAAAGAATCCGGAAAGAATGTGGATCAGGGTCTGGTAAATGGAATCAATGCCGGAAAAGGATCTGTACAGAATGCGGCAAAAAGCGTGGCTTCCGGTGTTGTCACTACGATAAAAAGTAATTTGAATGAACAGAAATTCTATTCCTATGGATATCACGTATCAGATGGTCTGGCAAGCGGGATTCTGGCAGGAAAATCCATGGTGATACAGGCGGCCGCTTCCGTTGCACAGGCAGCCGTGGAAACGGCAAAAAGAAAGCTGGAGATCAATTCGCCATCCAAGGTATTCCGAAGAATTGGAGCAGGAACCATGGAAGGATATACCATGGGAATCCGGGATGAGATGAAGACCGTGAAGGCAACTGTAGGAGAGGCGATGTCTGTGGGAGAGGGAAAAGGAATCAGAAGAGAACGCGCAGAAGATGACAGAGCGCGGAATTTCTTACGTGTGATCGAAGAAATGGCAAAATATAAAAAAGAAATGCCGGAAATTACAGTCATGGTTGGAAATGAGAAATTTGATTCCTATATTGTAAAAACAGCAAAACGAGGAATTTATGAAGAACAGATCGGAAGTCAGGGGGCAAGAGGAAAACGATGTTTTATATAGTCAGAAATCAGAAAAGCAACCTGGAAATCGGTATTCATGTAAAAGAAAGACCCAAAATACCGGCGCCTGAATTTCGGTATGAAGAAATAGAAATACCGGGAAGAAGCGGGACCTTGATCCAAGAATCAGGAATGGTCGATGATCTGAAAATTGAGGTTGTATTTAATTTTGCGGCAAAGCCAGATTTGTGGATGGAGCAGTTTCGGGAAGCAAAGAAATGGTTGTTGGCAAGGGAAGACGATCAGCTGGTTCTCAGTGATGATCTGGAGATGTTCTATAAAGTAAAACATACGTCTGTTGATACAGCAGAAAGATATGTAAAAACTTTGGGAGAATTTTCTGTAACATTTCTTTGCGAAGGATTTCAGTACAGGCGAGATGGACAGTATGAACATACCATAGAAGAAGTGAAATACAATCCATATTATTTGTCGCGACCGATTTATAAAATCCGTGGAAATGGAACCTGTGAACTAAAGGTGAATGGAAAATCAATGATTACAGAAGTTCAGGGCAATCTGACGATTGATACAGAACGGATGTTGGCATACAACGAATCGGGCGTATTGAAAAATACAATGGTCACAGGAAATTACGAAGACCTTCTGTTGATGGAAATGGAAAATACAATTTCATGCAGTATGGGATTTGAGCTTTCGATCATTCCAAATTGGAGGTGCTTATAATGATCCAGATATACTTACCGGAAAATACGAATTATGAAAGAAATGGTGATATTACATTATTGCCGACAGTCGCAACCGTGCATGTGGCGTTAAATGGAAACTGGACCGTTACATTGAAACATCCGATTGATGCAGAAGGCAGATGGAAATACATAGAAGATCATGCTGTTGTAAAAATGATGTCATTCAATGGAGAACAGCTATTCCGAGTAAAAGCGAAGAAAAAGAGAGAATCAGAGATTCAGACAACATTAGAGCCGGTTTTTATGGATGCACTGGGAGAATGTTTTCTGCTGGATGTGCGGCCAACGGAGAAAACAGGACAGGAAGCATTGAACATCATGCTGGAGGGATTCCCGAAGTATCAAGCGGAATCCGATATTCAGAAAGTAGAAACAGCGTATTATATCAATAAAAACCTGATCGAAGCAGTAAATGGTGAGGAAGAAAATTCCTTTGTGAACCGATGGGGAGGAGAAATACTATATGACAATTATAAAATTGTAGTAAATGAACGGGTAGGATCTGATCACGGGACACAAATTTTATATGGAAAAAACATTGCAAAAGACGGACTTCTGGAAGAAGTTGATATGAGGAACATTGTAACAAGAATATTCCCACAGGCATATAATGGCCGGATGATGCAAAGAGAGACGCCTTGGGTGGACTCCGATCTTCTTCATGTCTATCCGATCATATATAGTGAACTAATCAAGTTTGACGATGTAAAAATGCGGGAAGACGCACAGGAAGATGATGCAGAAAAAGGAATCATTGTATGTGAGACTCAGGAAGAGTTGGAGGAAGTACTGATCCAAAAATGCAAAGATAAATTCAAAGAAGGGATAGATAAGCCGAAAGTAAATCTATCCATCGACATGGTCCACCTTGCGGGAACAAGGGAATATGCAGATGTAAAAGAGTTGGAAAAGGTTTCGCTTGGGGATACAGTACACTGCCGGCACGAAAAACTTGGAGTTATCACAGATGCCAGGGTGATCGAATTGGAGTATGATGCGATCCGGGAGAGGATCGACACGATAGAACTTGGAGATTATCGATATGATTATTTCGGAGAAATGTCAAGAATGGTAGCACGGGTCGGGGAGACGATACGTCCGGATGGGACGGTCGTGGCAGAACAGGTCTATGGAGAAATGAGCGATATCAAAGGAAGGACGCTGACTCTTGGCGGCGGGGAAATTTCGGGAAGTGTAGAAATCCGGAATGCCAGAAAGCATACGGTAGGAGGAGTTACAGACGGAGGAGAACTGATTGATGGAGATTTAAAGATCTGGGCAATTGAAAGAATTATCTTATCACCGGGAAGAGGGTTGGCAGTAAATCAAAGAAACGCATTAAGTGGAAAGGCGATTTTCTCAGATGAAAGTTATCTGGAATTTGAAAGTGGAATTCTTGTAAAAGGACAGACAACAAATGGCGAGATTGTCGAAGATAGAGTTCGGTCCGCAGGACAGGCACGACAAGTTCCATATGGGTTGATTGAAAATGGAACGGAGTGTGCAAGAAAATTAAGCCAACAATACGGATGGAGTAGAAATGCGATTGTCGCATGGTTGGGAAACGTCCAGCAGGAAAGCGCTCTTGATCCGGCCGCATTTCAAGGAGGAGAAGGAAACTGGAGTCAGGGCGTTGGTTATGTTCAATGGACACCGGGGACAAATCTGCAGGAGAGAGCACAGGCTATAGGAAGAACAGACTATCTCACAACAGACTGTCAACTTGCGGTCATTGATTATGAGAGGAAGAATGGGATTCAGTATTATCCGACAGCAGCATATGACTTGACATTTGATGAATTTATCCGATCCAATGCAGAGGTAGAATGGCTCACGATGGCATGGCTGAAAAATTATGAGCGAGCAGGCGATGAAGCGGTAGAAAATCGATTGCAGTATGCAAGAGAATGGAACCAACGAATAGATGGCATTTTGAAAAAGGCCGTGGAAGAAGCTGTAAAATGGGCAATTGATATTGCAAATGATGAAAGCCATGGATATGATCAGGCGAACCGCTGGGGACCGGATTATGATTGTTCTTCTCTTTTGATACAGGCGTGGGAAAATGCCGGAGTGCCAGTAAAGAGTAATGGAGCTACCTATACCGGAAATATGCGGGAAGTATTCCTGCAATGTGGATTTGAAGATGTTACGAACGAAGTAAACATTGCGACAGGAGCAGGAGTACAGCGCGGAGATATCCTGCTCAATATCGTAAATCATACGGCAATGGGAATTGGAAATGGACAGATCGTACAGGCGAGTCAAAATGAGTTTGGAGGAATTCTTGGCGGACAAACCGGGGATCAGACTGGAGAAGAAATCGCCACAAGAAGCTATTACAATTATCCATGGGATTGCGTGCTGCGATATCCACAGCACTCGGAGCCAGGTCCGGGACAAGGCTTGGCCTTTGTAAAATGGATACCGAAAGGGGGAATAGAATCAGATGGAAGCAACGAATATCTTAAGAATTGATGCAAGAAATCCGGGACTGACACCAAAGGTGTGGGCAGTACAGTTTGATTCAGGAAGACTGATACGGTGCTATATCGCAGGCACTACTGGCAGTGTGAGCAAGGCAAGGATTTATTGCAGAAAACCAAGCGGAAAAGAAACCTATACGGAAGGAACTGCTATGAATAATTCCTGTATTTTGTTTGGATTAACGGAACAAATGCTGGCAGAAACAGGGGAAGCGGTTTGTCAGCTGCATTTGGTAGATACGGAAAACGTGCTTACATCGTTTGATTTTTTACTGGAAGTAAAAGAAAACAGAATTGCTGGATCACAGATAACGTCAACGGATGAATACCAGGCGCTTGTAGCATTACTGAATCGTCTGGAGAAATTTGATCCGATCGAAATCACGGAATTTGAGATTGATTCGCTGGAGAGCGGATCTGTTTCAGGAGGAAGTATTGCATTGAACGTCCAGAAAATCTATGCATCGGTAGGACAAATGAATGCCGGGTTTGCAACAGACGGACTTCCGGAAAATGCGATCGTGATGATCAGTACAGGAAATCCGAACGATGCAGACAATGCGAAAGTATATCGGAAAGGCGTAAACGGGTATGAGTATATGGTAGATCTGTCCGGAGCAACCGGTCCGAAGGGGGATAAGGGAGATCCGGGAGAAAAAGGAGATTCGGGGAAGGATGGAACAGGGGTTACGATCCTTGGTTCTTATACAACGGAGGATGAGTTATACAAGGAACATCCAACCGGAAATGTCGGAGAATCTTATCTGGTCAGCGGGAATTTGTATGTATGGGATCAGACGTCCAGAAAGTGGAAAAATGTAGGGCAGATCCAGGGACCGGAAGGACCGGCTGGAAAGGCTGCGACAATCTGGATCGGAACGACAACGACGGGAGAACCGGGAACAGAAGCAGCAGTAGAAAATTCAGGAACAGAAACAGATGCCGTATTTGATTTTGAGATTCCACGAGGAACTCCAGGAGAATTAGACGGAATCGAGGATATTCCGAATACTGATATTGACTCACTGGGAGGAGGTTCAAAAGGATGATCATTGCCGTATTTGACGAATGCTCCAGACGTATGGATATCGATGGAAAGCTGACACAGTGGGATTATGGACAAGTGCTGCAGATTTGTGGAATGCAGATCCAGGAAAAGCAGATTCAGGTACATTTTTCGAACCGCTGTACAGAACATGCACTGATCGTGCTTGGAACAGTGGAAGATGGAGATATCTTTGTAGAAATTCCAAATGAATTGCTGAAAAAGAATGGGGTGATCCAGGCGTACGTCTATCAGACGATTCCGGGAGAAGGAAGAACAACGTTTGAAGTCCGGCTTGGAGTGAAAGCCAGAAAAAAACCGCAAGATTACGAGGCGCCGGAAGATAAACATGCATTGGAACAGGTGTTAGAACAACTGAATAAAAAAGGAGACAGGCTGCAGCTGGAGGAAAACCGGATGCAGCTTTTTTCCGGGGAGAATCTACTCAGTGAAGTGGAACTGCCGGAAGGCGGGGGAGGCGGAACTGTGGAGATAGAGTCGATCACCAATCCGGAGATTGACGAGATTATGAAAGGAGCAGAGTGAAAATGCCAAGAAAGAAAGTAACAAAAGCAGCAGTGCTCGCTGCAGAAAAGAAGTACCTGGATCAGGATGGACTTGCACACCTGGTACAGAAAAACGATGCAAGATACGTAAGAAAAGAGGAGGGAAAAGGGTTATCTGCCAATGATTTTACAGATGAGTACAAGCAGAAGATTGACGATCTGGCATATACCAAGATTGCAATTAACAGCCTGACAGCTACAAACAGCAGCAATGAAATCGGCGCGACAGTAA
>SKEA01000950.1_pt1 | contig 23200 bp, 18 predicted proteins | sample 4826601 | NCBI WGS metagenome assembly SKEA01 (sample SAMN11008821, study PRJNA524170) | human gut metagenome | biome: Human fecal sample; material: Feces; isolation source: fecal sample from pouch patient p13, p53 | host: Homo sapiens | place: Israel: Tel-Aviv | collected 2016-07-06 | reverse complement strand
ATATTTGATAGTGCATGTCGAAAAAAGAAATAATTTTACATAAACTTTACATAGTACTCTCTTCGGATTTTACATAGGTATGTTAACGTAAAAACTAGATATTAGAAAGGTAAATTTTATTTTGCTAACGTAAAAATGAGGTGTGAAAAAAGTAAAATCTCTTTCTAGTATGAAACTGACCCGCGAATCCGATAGGTGGTTCGTGGTTATACTATAGCAATTCTGTAAAATAATACAAAAGAATTGTGCGGCAAAAATGAGAATTGCTCTACATATGTAAAATATAAAATGGAGGAGAGAGTATGGATATTTTTGGTATTTTATCAATGATAGGAGGATTGGCGTTATTCCTTTATGGTATGGAGGCGATGGGCGCAGGGCTTTCGAAGCTGTCCGGCGGCCGTATGGAACGTCTTCTTGAAAAACTGACTTCAAAACGAATTATGGCGGTATTATTAGGAGCTGGTGTTACGGCAGTAATCCAGTCTTCCTCTGCAACAACAGTAATGGTTGTTGGTTTTGTAAACTCAGGGATTATGAAGCTGAATCAGGCTGTCGGCATTATTATGGGTGCGAATATTGGTACAACCATCACATCTTGGCTGTTAAGTCTTACCGGGATTCAGGGAAGCAGCTTTATATTAAAAATGTTAAAGCCATCTTCATTTTCCCCTATTCTTGCTATAGTAGGCATAATATTTATTATGTTTACAAAAGATGAGAAAAAGAAAGATATTGGTGGTATTTTTCTGGGATTTGCGATTCTGATGTACGGAATGGAAGCGATGAGTGGTGCGGTAGCTCCTCTTGCGGATAATGAGAAGTTCACAGGAATTCTCACGATGTTTTCTAACCCGATTCTTGGATTGTTAGCAGGTACGATTCTTACCGCAGTAATTCAGAGTTCTTCTGCATCTGTCGGTATTTTACAGGCACTTTGTGCGACTGGAGCGGTTAATTTCAGTACAGCATTACCAATCATTATGGGACAGAACATCGGTACTTGTGTAACAGCGATCATTTCCAGTATTGGTACAAGTAAAAATGCAAAAAGAACAGCCGCAGTACATCTTTTCTTTAATATTATTGGAACAATAATCTTTATGGTTGTTTTTTATACTTTAAATGTATTTGTTCATTTTCAGTTTTTAAATACTGCAGCAAGTCCGGCAGGCATCGCTGTTATTCATAGTTTGTTTAATATCGGCGCAACCATTCTTTTATTCCCATTTGCAAATCTGCTTGAAAAAATGGCAATTCTTGCAATTCCAGATAAAGGATCTGAAGTAGAAGAGATGGAAGAAGAGAAAATCAATCCAGATCTTGCAAGATTAGACGAGCGTTTCTTAGACAAGCCAGGTTTTGCGATGGAAGAATGTCGTGGCGTAGCCATCAATATGGCAAGAAAGTCCAAAAAGGCAATGAATCTTGCGATTGATCTGTTAAAAGAATACGATGAAAAAACATCTGCGAGAGTAGAGAAGTTAGAAAATCAGATTGACCAGTATGAAGATGCCCTCGGTACTTATCTTGTTAAACTGAGTGAACGAGACCTCTCTGTAAAGGACAGTCGTATTTTATCGGTACTTCTTCATTGTATCGGTGATTTTGAGCGTATTTCTGATCATGCGGTAAACATTCGTGATGCCGCTGTGGAAATGAACAAAAAGAATCTGCAGTTCTCAGACAAGGCAAAGCAGGAACTTCTTGTATTTTCCAATGCGATTCGTGACATTATCGACAGGGCGGTACTTGCCTTTGAGACAGGAGATACTGGCCTTGCCAAAGAAGTAGAACCGTTAGAGCAGGTTGTAGATGCACTGAACAAAGAGGAAAAGCAAAGACATATTAACCGTCTTAGAACAGGAACGTGTACCATCGAACTTGGATTTGTTCTTTCAGACATTTCCACAAACTTTGAGCGTGCCGCAGACCACTGTTCCAACATCGCAGTATGTCTGTTACAGGTTGATGAGGGAGGGTTTGACACCCATGAATATCTTGATATACTAAAAGAAGAAAACAGTGAAGAATTTCGACATGAATATATGGAGCTTAGTGAGAAATACGCTTTGCCGGAGAGTAAACATGGAGGAAAATAATTATGGCAAATATTTATATAGTGGAGGACGACACAAATATTCAGGAGATTGAGGCAATCGCATTAAAGAACAGCGGGCATAGCGTAGAACAGTTTGACGATGCGGCACATTTCTACAAAAAGTTAGAAGAAAAACTGCCAGACCTTGCGATTCTTGACCTCATGCTTCCAGATGAAGATGGTTATGAAATTGTGAAGAAGCTTCGCCAGAATCCTGCCACAAAGAAGCTACCGGTTATCATGGTAACTGCAAAAACTTCCGAGATTGACATGGTAAGGGGACTCGATATCGGAGCGGACGATTATATTAAGAAACCATTTTCCATTATCGAATTTATTACAAGAGTAAAAGCGGTTCTGCGCCGTACTTTAGAGCAGCCGGACGATAAATATATGACAATCGGAGACATTTTCTTAGATAATGAGCGTCATGTCGTTTATGTTGATAATAAGGGAATTGAGCTGACTTACAAGGAATACGAACTTTTAAAACTTCTTATGCACAACGCTGGAATTGTTCTTACCAGAGAAAAAATCATGGAGCGTGTGTGGGATACCGAATTTGAAGGCGAATCCCGAACCGTTGATATGCATATCAAGACACTCCGTAAGAAGCTGGGAGACAGCAGCAGACATATTAAGACGGTGCGAAATGTTGGGTATGTTATGGAATAGGGGACTTTTTTATGAGAAGAAAGATTAATGTGCAATTAATCAGTATCTCGATTATTGCGATTATTTCTACGATGCTAGTCATGCTATTTGTATTTTATGATTTATTTCAAACACAGGTACAGGATGATCTTAGCGCCAATGCTATTGTATTAAAAAATACAGGAATTTTTCATTCAGGGAACGAAAAGGCAATACATATGGATTACCGGGAACTGCGTGTGACGTGGATTTCATCAGATGGAACGGTTCTTTATGATAACGATGCCGATGTCGGAACTATGGATAACCATATGAGTCGTCCAGAAGTAAAGAATGCATTTAAAAGAGGAGATGGAAGTGCTGTTCGTCAATCTGCAACAATGGGAACGAATACATTTTATTATGCCATAAAATTAAATGATGGCTCTGTCCTCCGAGTTGCCAGGGAAGCAAGTAATATATGGACAGTTGGAGGGAAAATTTTTCCGATTATAGCGGCAACAATACTTGTGATGATGATTCTGTGCATTATACTGGCACACTTTATGACAAAGAATCTGGTAAAGCCGATCGAGCAGATGGCAGTGGATATTAATGATTTTTCCATTACACCGGCATATAAAGAACTTGCTCCATTTGCAGCAACTATTCGAGCGCAGCATGCGGACATTTTAAAAAGTGCGAGAATGCGCCAGGACTTTACCGCCAATGTTTCGCATGAACTAAAAACACCGCTTACCGCCATATCCGGCTATGCCGAACTTATGGAAAATGGAATGGTACCGCCAGAAGAAATCGGCAGCTTTGCACAGAAAATAGAGAAAAATGCCCGACGCCTGCTTTCTCTCATTAATGATATCATCCGTCTTTCGGAGCTTGATAGTTCCAATACACAGCTTCTTGTAGAGAAATTTGATCTTTTCGAAGAAGCACAGATTTGCGTAGAAAATATGCAAATCTATGCCGAGAAAAACGATGTTACCATAACTTATGAGGGAGGCCATCAGGAAATCACCGCAAATCGCGAGATGATTAACGAACTGATCAATAATCTTTGTGCCAATGCCATTCGTTACAATAAAAAGAACGGAAGCGTAAAGGTCAGAGTGGACAGCTCACAAGGCCACCCATATATCAGTGTGGCAGATACCGGAATCGGAATTTCCAAAGAACACCAGAAGCGAGTGTTCGAGCGCTTCTACCGAGTAGACAAAAGCCGTTCCAAACAGACTGGGGGAACAGGATTGGGTCTTGCTATCGTAAAGCATATCGTTGCGCTGCACGATGCACAGCTAAACTTAGAGAGCGAAGTTGGCAAGGGAACAACGATTACTGTGACCTTCTAAACTGACCATAGTAAACTACTAGGAAAACTCAGAAAAACAAAATATTAATACCAAACTGACCATGTTGAGTATATCTAAATTGAATATTTCAATATGGTCATTTTTGCTGTACTATACGGACAGATGCAAAATTTAACACAGTCAATACAGACGCTAATTTATGAAAAGGAATCAAAAGCTAATTTTATTCCGTTACGCTGGACATTCCGTTTTGCCCAATAAAACAAAATTCTTCTCGATAAGTCCCTCGAAGAATTTATGGTCAAAACTCAATAGCGTAAAGTTATAAAATTAGCTTTTGATTCCTTTTCATAAATTAGCTGTGCGTAGCAGCCAGAAGGGATTGAAATTTTTAGTTTTGTTAAAATTTGCTGTATTTAGCAGCCGGAAATAAAGTATAAAATTTCCGTCTGTTTCCTCTACTATACCTTCAAGCTGAAAGGAGTTTTATCATGAATAATAATGCAGAAAAACAGTATGAATTAAACAAGGAACTTGCCCAGATGTTAAAAGGCGGCGTAATCATGGACGTTACGACTCCGGAGCAGGCAAAGATTGCTGAAGAAGCTGGAGCTTGTGCCGTTATGGCATTAGAGAGAATCCCAGCCGATATTCGTGCAGCCGGTGGTGTTTCCAGAATGAGCGACCCTAAGATGATTCGTGGAATTCAGGAAGCGGTTTCTATTCCGGTTATGGCAAAATGCCGTATCGGTCATTTCGCAGAAGCACAGATTCTTGAGGCAATTGAGATTGACTACATCGATGAGAGTGAAGTACTTTCTCCAGCAGACGATGTATATCATATTGATAAAAAACAGTTCAAAGTTCCATTTGTATGTGGAGCAAAAGATTTAGGTGAGGCTCTTAGAAGAATCAACGAAGGTGCTTCTATGATTCGTACAAAAGGGGAACCAGGAACAGGTGATGTTGTACAGGCTGTACGTCATATGCGTATGATGAATCGTGAAATCGCACGTATCACATCTATGAGACAGGATGAGCTTTTTGAAGTAGCAAAAGAATTAAGGGTTCCTTATGAACTGGTATTAAAAGTACACGATACAGGAAGACTTCCAGTTGTTAACTTTGCAGCCGGCGGTGTTGCAACTCCTGCCGATGCAGCTTTAATGATGCAGCTTGGTGCAGAAGGTGTATTCGTTGGTTCAGGTATCTTTAAGTCCGGTAATCCAAAGAAGAGAGCTGATGCTATTGTAAAGGCAGTTACAAACTACAAAGACGCAAAGATGCTCGCAGAACTTTCCTCAGACTTAGGAGAGGCTATGGTTGGTATCAACGAGAGCGAGATTCAGTTATTAATGGCAGAGAGAGGAAAATAAAATGAAGATTGCGGTACTTGCGGTCCAGGGGGCCTTTATAGAACATGAAAAAGCATTACAGAGACTTGGAGCAGAGACAGTAGAGCTTAGAAAGGCTGAAGATTTAGAGCAGGATTTTGATGGCCTTGTTCTGCCGGGCGGCGAAAGTACCGTACAGAGCAGACTTTTAAAAGAACTCTCCATGTTCGAACCTTTAAAGGAAAAAATAGAAGAAGGACTTCCAGTTTTAGCGACCTGTGCGGGATTAATCTTACTGGCACAGAATGTCTCTAATGATGAGAAACGTGGTTTTGCGACCTTACCTGTTACTGTAAAGAGAAATGCTTACGGAAGACAGCTTGGAAGCTTCTATTACGAAGGCGGGATTAAAGGAATCGGAACATATCCGATGGAATTTATTCGTGCTCCATATATTGAATCTGTCGGGGATGATGTGGAAATACTTGCTGAAGTAGAGGAAAAAATTGTAGGTGTTGCCTACAAAAATCAGCTGGCATTCTCCTTTCATCCGGAATTGACTGGAAATGATAAGATTCATGAGAAATTTCTTAAACTAATCAAAGTAAGTAATAACTAACTTCTGCACTAAAATACGCTTGTCAGCGAAAAAAGCCTATGCTACAATAGATGAGGAATTGAATAACAGTATATAAGTTCTGAAAGGATGAAAAGAGAATCCGGTTAGAGTCCGGAGCGAATCCGTCACTGTAAGGGGAGTCTGTACAATGATCCACTGAGGCGATATTGTTTTGGGAAGGGTGTACCGACAGAGAACTAAGCCAGGAGAACTGCTTATATACTTAGTCAACTCATCTTACGGAATTTTAAGAGAGCTGTACATAGAATAAAGAGAATTTTTATACATACTTTGGGCAGCTGGTGATAAGATTAGTACATCAGATTTAGAGTACGATAGATGAAAAGACTTATAGCAATATAGGTCTTTTTTTCGTATAGTTTATAACTTGTATTATTTTAGAAGATTAAGTGGGAATCCTCAGTAATTCAATTGCTGAGGAATTCACAATATTATTTTTAGAAGGAGAGTATGCATGGGATTTCAGTTAGGCAATCTTTATGTGGAAAAAGGACAAAAAACATGTGGATTTTTGAAGCTGCCTTTTACAGAGGATGAGCTTCCGGTAACATTAATCTATGGAAGGGAAGAAGGACCGACCGTCTTAGTAGATGGCGGTATCCATAATGCAGAATATGTAGGAATTGAGTGCGTCACAGGTCTTGCAAAGCAGCTTCAGCCAGAGGATATCAAGGGAATTCTTATCATGATACATATCGTAAACGTGAATGGATTTCAGGCAAGAACCGTCAGTGTCTCGGCAGAAGACGGCAAGAATTTAAACCGTGTTTTTCCAGGAAATGAAAATGGCACTTATACCGATAAGCTTGCTTACTTTATGGAAAAAGAGATTTTTTCTAAGGTAGATTATTATATTGATGTTCATAATGGGGACTGGTTTGAAGATCTGACTCCGTTTATTTACTGTGTGGGAAATGCACCAGCAGAAACGGTAGCAGAGGCAGAGCGTATGGCACAGGCGGCAGATATGCCATTTTATGTGAAGTCTCAGAGTGGTAAAGGCGGGGCTTACAATTATGCCGGCTCTCTCGGAATTCCATCTGTATTAATCGAGCGAGGCTGTAATGGTATGTGGTCAGAAGAGGAAGTAGCAGCCTCACAAAAAGATGTAAAGAATATTTTGCGTTGTATCGATGTATTAAAAACGAAACCAACCTTATCGGAGATGCAGATGCGTGTGCCAAGACATATGCACCATGCACATTATATTGATTCAGAAAAGGCAGGCTGCTGGTTCCCGAAAAAGAAAGCGGGACAGGTTGCCAGGGCAGGAGAACTTCTTGGAGAATTAAAGGATTACTTTGGCAATGTCATTGAAGAAATTCGTTTAAAAGAAGATGCGATTATCCTGTATCAGACAATTTCATACTCTGTTCCGGAAAATTCACCGCTTATTGCCTATGGCCATTACGATACCTGTATTGATGATCTCGGTGATATGAATCATGAACATACCCATGAGGAACTGCATAAGCATCATAAAGAACATTACGATGACCATGCCGGAATTCATTCCCGTGAGATGTGGGAGGACATGATTTGAGAAATTTAAAAAAGAATACACATACTTTGACAGAAGGAAGTGTTTGGAAGGGCATCCTGTTATTTGCCCTTCCTCTTTTAGGTTCCAGTCTTATTCAGCAGCTTTACAGTACGGTTGACCTTATTTTTGTCGGACAGCTTCTTGGAACAAAAGCCTCTGCAGCAATCGGGGCAAGTGGACTGATCGTTACCTGCCTGATTGGATTCTTCAATGGAATGGCAGTCGGAACCAATGTATTTGCAGCCAGACATTACGGAGCAAAACGTTTTAACGAACTGAAAAAGTTAATCCAGACAATTTTCTGGACAGGAATCATCGGCGGTTTATTATTGATGGTGATTGGATTGATATTTTCTCCAGCCTTTTTAACATGGATGGGAACGCCGAAAAGTATTTTTCCGCTGGCAGTACGTTATCTGCGAATCTATATGGTGAGCATGATATCCATAGTCAGCTACAACCTGTTAAGCGGAGTATTGAGAGCGTTAGGCGACTCGAGAACACCGTTACTGTATCAGTTCTTTGGTGGAATCATCAATGTATTTGCTGACTTTATCTTTTTAGCAGTGTTCCATATGGGCGTGGAAGGAACTGCACTGGCAACCCTTTTTTCCCAGACAGTTGCGGCAATCGGAATTATGATACATTTATATCGGTTAAAAGAACCATACGCCCTGCGTTTCAGTATAAAAGAATGCAGTCTGCGTGAGTTTACGGATATATTAAAAGTCGGTGTACCCGCTGGTGTACAGTCGATTATCATTACCTTATCAAACATTATCATCCAGTCACAGATTAATACACTTGGTGTTACAGCGGTTGCATCTTTTACAGTCTACTTCCGTGTGGAACTCATCGTATATCTGCCGATTATCGCACTCGGTCAGGCTGTCGTATCCTTTGTCGGGCAAAATTACGGAGCCGGAAACTGGAACCGAATTAAAAAAGGAAATAAATTCAGCATCCTTGGCGGTTCTGTAATTACTTTTGCTGCCTGCATGTTACTGATTATTGTAATGCCGGTAATCTTAAAGGCGTTCACAAAAGATACAGCCGTAGCAGCACAGACATTAGAAATCGTAAAAGTAACCTTTCCATTCTACTTTTTCTATACTGTACTGGAATGCTTCAGTAGTGATTTAAGAGGATTTGGAAAGGCATTTTTACCGATGGTCGTAACAGTCGTAAGTTTCTGTGGATTCCGCATTGTTGCATTGTTTGCACTTATGGTACAAAATCCTTCCCCAGATAAGGTGGCACTTTCCTATCCGATATCTTGGGGAATTGCGGCAATAGCAATGGCAGTGCTGTATGTGAGGAATAGGAGCGGAGAGAAAGCTTTGTAGTTTAATAAAGACAGACGAAACAGAGGAAAGCATTATAAGGAGGCTCTTTTGCTAACAGCGTAACTTTGCCGCTCCGCTATTATATCTGTGTTTTCTATTAAGTACAATACCGAAATGTTTTATCTGTAAGGATTCTTGCAAAAATCAACCCAAGTGGTAAAGCAAGAATGATTAAAAGGGCAGAGGCAAACCAAGTGGCGGAGGTGGCGAGGGACATAATTCCCAAGTTGTAGAATCCGCGGTAGAGGTAGAGGCCGGGAACCATAATAACGATGGAAGGGACGGTTACGGAAATTCTTGGGTAGCCGACTCTGTCTTTCATGAGGGAGGCAAGGATTCCTGCGGTTAAGGCTCCGATAAAAGCTGCGGCAGCAGGGGGAGCATTTACAAGGTCAACGAGTTCTAATCGAAGTGTATTTGCGATAGCGCCAATACTTGCGGCGGCGACTGCCAGTGGGATTGGGCTGTTAAACATGATGGAGAATCCGAATACACCGCAGAAACTTGCCAGAAACCGGAAAATAATCCAACCAGCTAAAGGCAGAGAAATCTTTATAAAATCAACAGGCTGTAAATGTAAAATTAATGCCATAATCCATGCAGACATTGTTGCGACTAAAATGATGATTAATGCATAACCGAGCCGTTCGATACCGGAACGCATATCAAGTTTTGCAAGGTCAATGCCGCTTGTGATAAATGGAAATCCAGGAATGATGAACAGCATCGCGCAGATATATCCTGCTTCATGTTTGACGGAAAGTCCCAGAAAGATTTCGCCCAATTTTAAAAGCCCGGCATAGGAAAGGCAGGCGAGGAAAACGGATAAGACAATTCCCAGAAACAAGGTATAATGGTGCTTGGTAAGTTTACATCTTAAAAAGTTTCCGAGACCAGCTCCGACAAAAGCACAAAACATTTCAATCGGTCCGCCGCCAAGCAAAAAGGTAAATCCTCCGCAGGCAAGAGCGGCAGCGATACCAAGGGCAATCGGTGAATAAAGTCCATGAATCTCTTCAATATTATCAAGAAGATTATGTAACTGCTCACCGGACATATCTTTTCCTTCTGTTTCAAAATCCCGAATAAAATGCTCCAGACGATTCAGTTTTGAAGTATTTACACCAGTATTGGTCAGGCAGAGTGACTGTGTAAAGCCGTCCTGTCCATCAAAGCAGGTATATTCAATAGACATCAGACCGATATCTGCGGTACAGGTCACGCCCATCACTTCAGCGAGAGTATTCATAGAACTGCGCACACGCCACGCACCAGTTCCGCAGGATAAAAGCATAATGCCAGCACGGCCGATAATTGAGGCTTTTTCCGTAAGGCTTGCTTGTACAACAGGGAGATTTTGCCCCTCTTTATCGGTATATTCATGCCAGAGCACATCCATATGATTTTTTCTTATCATAGTTTCACTCATTTTAACATTCCTTCTTACTAGTTTATAGAAACAGCTATTGTTTAATTTTTCCTGTATTTTTATAGAAATAGCTGATATTCAAATGTTTGTGTACTTGGAGAATAGCTGTTATTTCAATTCTTTTAGCATTTATAGAATCAGTTATTGTTTAGATTTTTAGTATTCTATAAATTAAATCACAGTTCCAGACTTTCCATTCCAGCCTTTTTCATCATTTTTTCACGGCAGGCTAAAACAAGCCCATCGATTTCGCTTAAATGATGAAGCATTTTCTTTTCAAATTCCCGAATAGGGAGAAGAATACCAATCTCGTCAAAGGTCTGTTCCTTTTTTAATCCGGTTTCCTGACCATAATAAACGATGGCATGAGGTGCTTCTTTTTGAATATTATGGAACGTATCCCACACAACCGCATAAGCCTGTGCTTCGGTAAGACCTATCTTTTTCGTATCGGGAAGTGCATAAAGAATCATAATGCCACGCCGTTTATTTTCTCTTTTTTCCGTAATTTCCATATCAGTGCCATTAACATAAGAACGGACAATGTCATAACCATCTGCGAGATATAATTTTGAACGGGGAGCACAAATATGATTTTTATACGTTTCCTTAAACTTGCTATACTCTCTGCCAGAAACTATTTTTTGTGCTTCTGGAAGAAGTTCACCTTCTGGATTTGTTAAAAGTACAGGGTTCTTCCCTGCTTTTCCGTGAAATCGTTTCGGAATAAGATACGCCTCTCTTAAAAGGTCAAACATGCTCTTTCCACAAAGCTTTAATAAAAGAGCACTGATATCCCCATTTTGATAGGCATAAAATAAGACTTTAGAAAAATGTTTTGGATTATCCGCTTCTAATAAATGATTATCGTCCATTACATCATAGAAAATATCCATTAATTTTTTGCAGGAATCAGGGGAAGCAAGAATCTGTGAAAAGATGGCTTCAACTTCTTCCTCTCTTGGTAAAACGCTGTTCATAAATACACCGGCTTTCTATACTTATTCTTGGCTTAAGTATAGGAAGCTGGTGGATTAACATCAAATGTTTTATTTACATAATAGATATGTGGATGGTGTATCTTGCTAAAATGAAATATTTTTGTATTGGTGGAGAATTATTTTTTTCCGCACAGGCAGGTGATTACGTCTGTGCAGTTAAAGCAGCGATTGCAGGAGATACAGGCTGCTTTTTCGTTTGAGGTTCTCCATTTGTTTGGCAGATCGGCTTCTCTTACTAATGGTCTGCCAAGAGAAATGGCGGTAAGAGAGGTTGATGATAGTATATGCTCTATGAAATCTGGGGAGCGGTAGCAGCCAACGCTGGATACTGGGATTTCCAGAGTATCAGATACGAGGAGGGCGCTTTCTAAAAATTTGCCCTCTCGGTCGCCGTTTCTTAAAACAGGAGAGCAGGAAGCACCGCTGTTGTCAGCACTGATTCCAGAAGAAACTTCAATGAAATCAATTCCTTTCTTTTCTAGTTCTTTACATACCCACAACATTTCTTCTGGTGTACTGGAATCAGAGACAAGATCACTGAAAGAAAGTTTTAAGGCAATTGGATAATCTACACCGACGGCATTACGAACGGAATCGTAAATCTCGAATAGCAGGCGGGAACGGTTCTCGATCGGACCGCCGTATTCATCCGCTCTTTTATTAAAATGTGGAGAAAGAAAGGTTGTTAATAAAAAGCCGTGTGCGGCGTGAATCTGTACACCGTCACATCCGGCTAATTTACATTTGCGGGCAGCCACACCAAAATCATGAACAACTTTTTCCAATTCGTCTTTGGTAGCCGCATGATAAATAATGCCATCAGCCACTTTAATAGGTGATGAGGCAAAACGGTCGTAGCCACTCTTCCAGTCTGTGCGCGGGCCGGCATGCTGAAGCTGTACAAAAATACGGCTGCTATACCGATGGACTTTTGACACAATACTTCTCATATCCTCGAGATAGCCATCATATTCTGTATGTATCATTCCTGGGCCGTTACCGGCAGTCGAAGAAATCGCTTCCATACCAGTGATGATCAGCCCACATCCCCCACGGGCAGCATCCTCATAAATCTGCCTGTGCTGGTCTGTGATCCTTCCCTGATTCGCGCAGTATTCAAACATCGCACTCTTCACAATACGGTTCGAAATCACAATATTTCCTATACGATATGGTGTATGCATTAATTTACTCATAAAAGTTCCTCCTCCAAAACAACTGCCAGAGCATTTTCTAAATATATTATTTTATAAAAATGTTAAAAAATATTATCCTACTATATAGTTTAGCATTTTATCAGTCATCATCTATGGAGAAAAAAATACAAAATCTGGTATAAAAAATATGCACAATAATCTTGAATACATATCCATAATGCGTTATAATAAAAAACATAAATACAGAATCTTCGGGGATGGGTGTAATTCCCTACCGGCGGTGATTGTTACTGACTATTTAGCAGGCTGGTGAGTTATAGAACTAGAGCAATTTTCAAATATGCTCCAGGTTATAGAAACTGCTTACATAGCTATAGATAAATCAGAGCATAAGCCCGCGAGCCATTGGCATGATTCGGTGCGAATCCGAAGCCGACAGTACAGTCTGGATGAGAGAAGAATGAGAAGAATACGGTTTTTGCAGATATATTGTTAGGCATAGATTTCTGGATGTCAGGCAGTATTTGATGTAACAAACAGCCTCAATAAAAGCGTAACTTCGCCCCGATATTTCATTATCGGGGCTTTTTTATTTGTAAGAGCGATTACCATTCTTGGTAATTGGTAAAATGAAAAATCTTTCGGGAAAATTCATTTAAGTTAACTAAGCAGGCTTTTAACTTCCCTATTCACACTTCATAATTTGGAGATAATGTATTTTGGATAGATAGAGTGTATTTGCAAATATTTTTACGAACACATTCTATTATTCTGAATTTTTTGGAAGACAAGAGAAATTATTATATATAGAAGAATTATCTCTGTCACGCTATGGAATTTTGAGCGTAGTTTCTTTGGATTCGTTTCTCCAAAGGAAATGTTTTATTGGACAAAATGAATGTTCAGCGTGAGTGATAATTTGCTTCTATATAATGATTTCTCCGTCTCCTATCACTTTTACCAAAAGAATGGAGGAAAACAAAATGAATTATTATCTTGGATTTGATGCAGGCACACAGAGCGTAAAGGTCGCAGTCTATGATGAGGATATGAATTGCATCGTATCATCTTCCTCACCGACAACATTAAACTATCCAGAACCAGGCTGGGTAAGCATGGACGTTGACGAATATCTCGCCCTCACCATCAAAGGAATGAAAGAATGTGCTTCCCAGATGAAGGAAAAGGGACTTGATGTCACAAAGATTAAGTCCATCATGGGCGATGGTGTCATTTGTGGAATCTGCGGTGTAGATAAAGATGGTAATGCGATTACACCATACATTAACTATCTGGACTCCCGTACAAAGGAAGACGTAGAACTCGTAAATAGCTGGGAGTTGGATATTTTCGGAAAAGAGACAGGTAACCCAGAGGCAAACTGTATGTTTCCGGCCATGTTTGCTCGCTGGTTCCTGAAAAATATAGAAGGCTTTAAAGAAAATGGTGCGAAGTTTATCCACGACGCTCCATATGTATTAGCGCATCTTGCCGGACTTTCTGCAAAAGATATGTTTGTTGACTGGGGAACTATGTCCGGATGGGGACTTGGTTATAAAGTAGAAGAAAAATGCTGGTCAAAAGAACAGCTTGACATTCTCGGTATCCCAGAAGAAATGATGCCTCGTATCGTAAAACCGTGGGATATTATCGGACATTTAACAGAAGAAATTGCACAGAAAACCGGACTCCCAGCAGGAATCCCAATCTGTGGCGGAGCAGGAGACACGATGCAGTCCATGATCGGAAGCGGCAATATGGAACCGGGACAGGCAGTAGACGTAGCAGGAACCTGTTCCATGTTCTGTGTATCCACAAAAGGAATCATCCCAGAACTAAGCACAAAAGGAGCCGGACTTGTATTTAACAGTGGGTCCCTTCCAGACACTTACTTCTACTGGGGATATATCCGTACCGGCGGACTTGCCCTGCGCTGGTTTAAAGATAATATCTGTAAAAAAGCAGAAGACGGCAGCTACTATCAGGTATTAGAAAAAGATGCCAGGAAAGTTCCGGCAGGCTCTAATGGTGTACTTTTCCTCCCGTATTTAACAGGTGGAATCAACGATATTCCAGATGCCGTAGGCTGTTTCTTAAATATGACAATGGATACCGATCAGGCAACCTTATGGCACGCTGTATTAGAAGCCATCGGTTATGATTACATGGAAATTACAGACTTATACCGCTCCGCAGGCATTGACTTAAGCCGGATCACCATCACGGAAGGCGGAAGCCGTGATAATATGTGGAATCAGATGAAAGCCGATATGTTAGACAGCCGCACAGTAACACTGGAGAATGCGGCAGGAGCAGTTATGACAAACTGTATGTTTGGGGCATATGCCGTTGGCGATGTGGATAATATTGCAGAGGCATTAACTGGGAATATTCATTTGAAGAATGAATTTGAACCGAATGAGGAGAATGTGACATTTTATCGCGGACAGTATGAGAAGAAAACACATCTGGTGAAGGATACAATGAAAGAGGCATTTAGCATCTTGGCAGAATTAAGATAAAGTAACAATCAGCCGCACCTAAAGAGAGAAGCTCCCTATATCTGTGACTCTATCACTGTGGGTTGGATGTTTGCCTGTAAGCGAGCATTCAAACAGCTGTGACGAAAGACACAAAAATAGGAAGCAGGGGCTTCTCTGGTTTCGTCTGTCATCCGATTGAGTTATTTTTCCACCATCCGCCCTTGATAAATAGCAAAACTTTTGATATAATAATCGCTGACCTTTGGAGATGTACCCAAGTGGCTGAAGGGTCCGCACTCGAAATGCGGTAGGTCGGCTATAACCGGCGCGAGGGTTCAAATCCCTCCATCTCCGTTAAGATATTAGAGCATTCTTCGAACATGCTCTGCAAATATGAATTACAAGAGCGGCAAGGCTTTAAAGATAAGTCATGTCGCTTTTCTTCTTATTGAAACGAGGTGAAATAGTGGAAAATATCGTAATGGGAATTCTGGCACATGTAGATGCCGGAAAGACAACTTTATCGGAAGGAATGCTCTATCTGTCAGGAACGGTGCGTAAGCTTGGACGCGTAGATCACAAGGATGCATTTCTTGACACTTATTCTTTAGAGCGAGACAGAGGAATCACCATCTTTTCGAAGCAGGCAATTTTTTCATTGGGAAATAGACGAATCAATCTTTTAGATACGCCGGGACATGTTGATTTTTCTGCCGAGATGGAGAGAACACTACAGGTACTTGATTATGCGGTACTTGTTATCAGTGGAGCAGATGGTGTACAGGGACATACGGAAACGCTGTGGAAGCTTTTAAAACTTTATGAGATTCCTACATTTATTTTTATCAATAAGATGGATCAGCCAGGAACAGACAGGGAAAGTCTGCTTACGGAATTAAAGGAACGTCTGGACGAAGGATGTATTGTTTTCGGTAAGGGAAAAAATGTAGAATCCCTAGAAGAAATAGCAATGACAGATGAAGCAGTGCTTGATTATTTTATGGAGCATGAAACCGTAAGAAATGAGGACATTTGCCGTCTTATAAGGGAACGCAAGATTTTTCCATGCTATTTTGGCTCCGCATTAAAGCTTGACGGCGTACAGGAATTACTTGCAGGATTTGAAGAGTACATGAAGCCATTTGATGGGGAAAAAGGATTTGGTGCGCGAGTATTTAAGATTTCGAGGGATGATAAAGGAGAGCGTCTGACATTTTTAAAGGTGACAGGCGGTAAGCTTGTTGTAAAAATGCCGATAAATAAAGAGGAAAAAATCAACCAGATTCGTATTTACTCTGGGGCCAAATATGAAGCGGTAAATGAAGTCGAAGCGGGAGGGGTCTGTGCGGTGACGGGGCTTTCTTCTTCCTATATCGGTCAGGGGCTTGGTGTGGAAAAAGGAACAGCAGCTCCATTTTTAGAGCCGGTTCTCACTTATCAGATGATTCTGCCGGAGGGAGCGGATACGACAAAGGTTCTTAGGGAGTTGAAGCAGTTAGAGGAAGAAGAACCGCTGCTCAATATTGTCTGGAATCCGGCACTGGAAGAAATTCATGTGCAGCTTATGGGAGAGGTGCAGACGGAAATTTTGAAAACAATGATTGCCGAACGTTTTCATCTTGATGTGGAATTTGGCACAGGTAAAATTGTATACAAAGAAACGATTAAAAGTCCGGTTGTGGGAGTGGGACATTATGAGCCACTCCGTCATTATGCGGAAGTACATCTTAAAATGGAGCCGTTAGAGGCAGGAAGTGGTCTTGTTTTTGATACGGATTGCAGCGAGGATGTATTGGATAGAAACTGGCAGAGGCTAATTCTCACCCATTTGCAGGAAAGAGAGCATCCGGGTGTTCTTACGGGGGCTCCGATTACAGATATGAAGATAACGATTGTGGCTGGAAGAGCGCATTTGAAGCATACAGAGGGCGGAGATTTTAGACAGGCAACATACCGGGCAGTTCGTCAGGGATTAAAATCAGCGGAAAGTGTGCTGTTAGAGCCGTGGTATTCGTTTGTGTTAGAAGTTCCATCGGAACAGGTCGGCAGGGCAATGTCCGATATCGGGCAGATGAACGGAAGTTTTGAAGGACCGGAGGCAGAAGATAAACAGGGCATGGTACGTTTTACCGGAACGGCTCCGGCATCAGAAATGCGGGATTACCAGCGGGAAGTCTGGGCATATACGAAAGGCCGTGGACGAATTACCCTCACATTAAAAGGTTATGAGCCTTGCCATAATGCGGAAGAAGTTATCGAAGAAATTGGATATGACAGTGAGAGAGATGTGGATAATCCTACCGGTTCTGTATTTTGCGCACATGGTGCGGGTTTCCTTGTCAAATGGGATGAAGTTCCGGAATATATGCATATTAAGGAGGACTTTTTGGCAGAAAAACCGGGTATAGAACAAGAGAAGGTGATGGCAGTACAGATGGGGAATCATTGTAATTATTCTGGCGGTTATTCCTCCAGCTACGATGATGACCCAGAACTTCTCACTATAATGGAACGAGAATTTGGCTCAAAGCAAAAAGAAAGAGACCGCTATAGCAGTTACCGTAAACAGACTGTTTCAACACCAGTCCGCCACACAACTGTAATAAAAGAAAACGAACCGAAAAAGGAATATTTACTGGTAGACGGGTACAATATTATTTTTGCATGGGAAGAATTGAACGAGCTGGCAAAGGCAAGTATTGATGCAGCGAGAAATAAACTGATGGACATTTTAAGTAATTATCAGGGCTTTATTGGCTGTACATTAATCCTTGTTTTTGATGCGTATAAGGTCAAAGGCAATCAGGGAGAAGTGCAGAAGTATCACAATATTTATGTCGTGTATACCAAAGAGGCGGAGACTGCAGACCAGTATATTGAAAAGACAACTCACGAAATCGGCCGAAAGTATAAGGTGACGGTAGCGACTTCCGATGCCTTAGAGCAGGTCATTGTTATGGGACAGGGAGCTTACCGAATCTCTGCGAGAGATTTCTATGAGGAAGTAGAGCGGACAGAAAAACAGATTCGGGAAATCAACGAGAGAGAACGAGGAGAAAAAAGAAATTATCTTTTAGATTATGCCAAGGAAGAAGATGCCAGAGAGATGGAGAAAGTCCGACTTGGAAAGACAACAGAGAAATAGTTGAAAAACGAGCATAATTCCTACCGAAATGGTATAGTATGTGCAAAAAAACAATAGAAAAAGCCCTCATATTTGTTGACTTTTTAAAGTCCCTATGATATATATGGGATTTAGGCGTTACATAAGAATTTAGAGGAGGATACTATGCTCGAATTACAAAATATCAGCTATTTAGTTGATGACGATAATAAAGAAATTTTAAGAGATATTAATCTTGCATTTGATGAGAAATTTGTTGCGATTACCGGACCGAATGGAAGTGGAAAGTCCACCCTGGCTAAGATTATTGCTGGAATTTTAAAGCCAACCTCCGGTAAGATTTTATTAGATGGAGAAGATATTACAGATTTAAGCATTACAGAGAGAGCAAATAAAGGTATCAGTTATGCCTTTCAGCAGCCTGTAAAGTTTAAGGGATTAAAGGTAAAGGATTTAATGAGCGTTGCTTCAGGAAGAACCTTAGATATTAAGGGAATCTGCGATATTCTTTCAGAAGTAGGTTTATGTGCGAGAGACTACATTAACAGAGAATTAAATGGTAGTCTTTCCGGCGGAGAGCTTAAGCGTATTGAGATTGCGATGATTAAGGCGAGAGCGACAAAGCTTTCTGTATTCGATGAACCAGAGGCAGGAATTGACCTGTGGAGTTTTAACAGTCTGATTCATGTATTTGAGGACCTTCATGAAAAGACAGACGGTACGATTCTGATTATTTCCCATCAGGAGAGAATCCTTGAGATTGCAGACAGAATCATTGTAATTAATGATGGACTTGTGGAAAAGAGTGGAAAGGGAGAAGATGTTATTCCTGAACTCCTTTATAAATCAAGTATGTGCCAGAAGTTAAGCAGAGATTAGGGAGGGAAAATCATGGATTTAATACAGAAAGAATTGTTAGAAGAGATTGCCGGACTTCATGAAGTGCCAGCAGGTGCCTATAATATTCGTGCGAATGGAAAGGCAGCCGCAAGAAATACAACTGCTAATATTGATATTGTTTCTAAAGAAGATAAGCCGGGAATTGATATTATCATCAAACCGGGAACCAAAAAAGAAAGTGTGCACATTCCCGTTGTAATCAGTCAGACTGGATTAAATGACCTTGTTTATAATGATTTTCATATTGGTGAGGATTGTGATGTAACAATCGTAGCAGGCTGCGGTATTCATAACAGCGGTGACGGGCTTTCTCAGCATGACGGTATTCATGAATTTTTTGTTGGAAAGAATTCAAAAATCCGTTACATTGAGAAGCATTACGGACAGGGTGACGGCAAGGGCGGAAAGGTAATGAATCCTAAAACCATTATCCATCTTGATGAAAATGCTTATTTTTACATGGATACGGTACAGATTAAGGGCATTGACAGTACCATGCGTGAGACAGATGCTGACTTAAAGGCTGGGGCAAAGCTTGAAATCTCCGAGAAACTTATGACACATGGCGAACAGACAGCGCAGACACAGTTTTCCGTTGATTTAAATGGAGAGGGAAGTAGTGCGAACGTTGTATCCCGTTCTGTTGCCCGCGATGATTCTGCACAGTTATTCCGCGCAAAAATCGCAGGAAATAATGCCTGTGCCGGTCATAGTGAGTGTGATGCGATTATTATGGATAATGCAAAAGTCCGTGCAATTCCGGAGTTAGAGGCAAATGACCTTGATGCAGAGCTGATTCATGAAGCAGCTATCGGAAAGATTGCAGGCGAACAGCTTATCAAGCTTATGACACTTGGTCTTAGTGAAGAGGAAGCGGAGGAAATGATTATTTCCGGATTCCTGAAATAGGGAAAATTTTATTTTCAGGTTCTTAAAATCGTGTTATAATATGCTCCGTAACTATTTTGCAGGACAAATGTAGTTTGCAAATTATAGAGGAATCGTTTAGAATATAAAGAATAACAGCGAATAAGAATAATAGGGGGCTTCTTTTATGAGACAATGTATGGATATGGATAACTTACACAACAGATTAAAAAGAGTAGATGGACAGATTAAAGCGATTGACCGTATGATTGAGCAGGATGTTCCCTGTGAAGACATTATTATTCAGATTAATGCTGCCAAGACTGCCTTACATAAAATTGGCCAGGTTGTGTTAGAAGGACATCTGAATCACTGTGTGAAGGATGGAATTGAAAACGGAGATGCAGAGAAGACGATCGCTGATTTTGCAAAGGCGCTAGAATATTTTTCAAGACTGTAACCGTTAAATGTTTTTCCAGTATAGTAATCGTATGTGAACGTAAATGCATTTCCCCGATAAAATAAAATAAAGAAGAGGACATAGGATTTTTTAGAATTTTATGTCCTTTTTTGCTATGAAAAGTGCAAAACAAAATAGATAGAAGATGGATAATTTTATTGCTACAGAAATAAAATCCAATTATAATATATATCAAGGGGAGGTACAGCCGAACCATATGAGAAAATGTGAGGTATATATATGAGCAGAACAGACGAAGAAATCAAGAGATTTGAGACAAAGATGAAGTCTTGCGCAACGATGACAGACTTGCTTGTAGCTATGTCATCCTGGCAGAGTTATGCACAGAGTCATAATCTTGAGCCAGAACAAAAAAGGACAGTAGATGAGGCGTACTTAAAAGCAGAGGAAGGGCTGATTACTGCTGTAAAACCAAGTTTATGGTAATAAATTTAACAGACGGCTAGTGGAGGGAGACAAAATGAACGGAACGAAAGGGAAAATGGCGGAGGCATTTAAAGAGCTTGTATGTAAGAAGTCTTTTCAGAAGATTACAATAAGCGACATCGCAAAAGAGAGCGCCATGACCAGAGAGAATTTTTATTACCATTTCCGGGATAAATATGATATTATGCACTGGATTTTTGAACAGCAGGTGGCCGCACAGCTTCCAGAGGATGAGGAGCCATTTGAAATGTGGTTTAATGCCTTGTTTTGTAATACCTGTGAAGATTACAAATATTACAGGAAGCTGATAAAAAGTCTTAGTGCGGAGGAGATACGGTCGGATTTATATCCTTTATTTGAAAAGAGGGTACGGCTGTTAGTTCAGGATTGTCTTGACGATTCTATATGGAATCTCAGGAAAGAGAAAGAGGATTTCAGTACAGCATTTTTCACGGATGCTTTTCTTGGATTTTATATAAATTACATAAGAGATCATGAGGAAATAGACTATAATATGCTTCAGATTGGTCTGGAATTTCTCTTTGATAAATTTCTTTCAACCGTAAGAATTACGAAAGAGGAATCTGGCGAGCAAAAATAATAAAAATTAGATAAACTATATAAATTAAATATAGGAATGATTACTAGAATAGTGCAAAATAACCCATGAAAATGGAATTACATGGTAAAAAAATGAAAAAATATCGTAAGAAATATGACAGATTCTCACACAATTCTTACAATGTAAAAAGACAAATACCCCTATAAGTGTTATATTTAAATCAGCACTAGTGTACTTAATTGGAAACATTAATTGAATAGGAGGAATTAATAATGACTAACGTAATTATTGGTGAATTTGTCGGAACCATTTTACTTGTATTATTAGGTGATGGTGTTTGTGCCAACGTTACACTGAACAATTCTGGATTTAAAGCAGCAGGCGCTCTGTTTATAGCACTTGGCTGGGGTCTTGCAGTAGCACTTCCAGCAGCAGCATTCAGCGGCATCTGTCCAGCATCTTATAACCCTGCACTGACAATCGCTCTGTTCGCAGACGGAACATTAGCAGCAGCAGATGGCTACACAATCGCAGTTATTATCGAAATGATTATCGCTGAGATGGCTGGTGGTTTCATTGGTGCAGTATTAGTATGGGTAGCATTTAAACCTCAGTTTGATGCATCTTCAGATTTAGGTGATAGCCTTAGAGGTGTATTCTGTACAGCTCCTGGCGTAAGAAATCTCCCTTACAACATTCTTCAGGAAGCAATCGCAACATTCTGGTTAGTATTCGCTATTAAAGCAGCTTGTGGCGCATTTGATCTTGGAACATTTGGTGTATTCTTAACAATCGTTTCTTGTGGTACTACATTTGGTGGTCTTACAGGATACGCTATGAACGCAGCCAGAGATACAGCTCCTCGTTTAGCATTCGCTATCTTACCTATTAAAGGTAAAGGAGATGCTGACTGGGCTTATGGTTTAACAGCTCCATTAATCGGACCTGTAATCGGTGCATTAGTAGCTGTAGCTGTTTACGCTGCATTACCATTATAGAATATAATAGTAATCTAATTTGCTACATAATATAACAAATTAAGAGACTATCGTTTTCACGATAGTCTCTTTTATTTTACTCAACAAACGGACGTTAACTGAAAGTGTCTAAGATTAAATCCCCAAACCTTCCGCACTTGTTTTTGACTATTATTTGTAAACATCTTTCGATAATTTCTGACTAGGCAGAAGTTCTAGAGCGCGTTTTAAGTTCAGCCATTGTAAGCTCTCGAAGAAAAACGATACCCTATATTTGTGGTCTCGGAGCAAGGTTTGGATGCAAGCATATAAGCGAGTATTCAAACCGCTGCGACTAAAATCACAAATACAGGGTATTATTTTTCTTCGGGAGCATCAGCCTCTTGATGAATAAAAAGTGATTATTTTAAGCCAAATACTTAGCCAGAAATACCGCCACCACAAAAATAACCGTCAAAAACAGCATCGTATTCATTGGAATATTCACACGGGGAAGTCCTCCCTGATCAGGGCGGATTTCGAATTTGTTTCTATTTTCCCAGGCATCTTGCAAACGTTCTTCTCTCGTTTGGGTCTTCCAGCGTTCCATATTTTCTTTTCCTAACTCTTCAAAGAGAGCAGAGTCACTTTTAAGCCCAAGAGCAGCTCTGTCACGAGGAGATAAGGTTTCATCTTTTCGAATATCATATCCACAATCAGGACATATTTTTTCATTAAATGGGTAAACTTTTCCGCACTTGCGGCATTTAATCGTAGTCATAAAAATACCACCCCTTCTTTTACATTATTAGAATTATAACACGCTTATTATAACTTGACAAGAACACAGAGAATAGCTTATCATATAAAGATAAAGTGTCTGTGACAT
>SKEA01000949.1_pt1 | contig 23220 bp, 19 predicted proteins | sample 4826601 | NCBI WGS metagenome assembly SKEA01 (sample SAMN11008821, study PRJNA524170) | human gut metagenome | biome: Human fecal sample; material: Feces; isolation source: fecal sample from pouch patient p13, p53 | host: Homo sapiens | place: Israel: Tel-Aviv | collected 2016-07-06 | reverse complement strand
AAACAGGCTTTCCGGTGCGTGCTGCTTCTGAATAAATAATCTCAATGACAGAGCATTTTAACGTATCTGAAAGTAATGAATCATCCCATTTTCCGGAATTGAGAAAATGGGCAATCGTCGTTCTGTGACAGGAACTGTTTTTAGCAAAGTCCGTAGTTTTTCCATGATATCCTGAAATGAAAATACTGATTAGGATACTCATAAGATGGTTTATTACTCGGTTCGAATAAAATTTGCATAAATTTAATTTCTTAAACTGGTTGTATATGAATGAGGAATGATGTATAGTATTTGCGAGGGACACCTTCTTTCGTAAATGTTGCAAATGTTTGCTTTGGCACTTTCATTATACAACACACGGAATCGAGGTGTCTTTCTTTTATGCAAAATCACGAACTTGCTCATTTATAGCATTTTATTTAAAACCGGTCTTCGCATCTCGGAATTTTGTGGTTTAACGATTTCTGATATTGATTTCAAGGAGCATACAATCAACATCGATCATCAATTGCAGAAGAAATCAAAAATCGGATATTATATTCAAGAGACTAAAACAACCAGTGGAACGAGAAAGATACCTATGACTGCGGATGTAGAGGAATGCTTTCGGAAAATAATAGAAAAACGAAACCCGCCCAAAGCAGAACCTATGGTAGATGGAAAAAGTGGATTCTTATACTTTGATAAAAATGAAAGTATCTGTTATTCCCTGCATTGGGAGCATTATTTTCAACACATCATTCAGAAGTATAATAATACTTATAAAGTACAGATGCCTGTCATTACACCGCATGTATGTCGGCACACCTATTGCTCAAATATGGCAAAATCCGGAATGAATCCAAAAGCATTGCAATATTTGATGGGCCACTCAGACATCAGCGTAACGCTGAATACATATACGCATGTAAATCTTGAGGATGCCAGGGAAGAAGTTGCCCGGATTCAGGTTGTGTAATTACGATTTTTAATTGAAAACAGCAAGGTGTAAAATGGAAAAACATACACCATATTTTACACCTTTTGCTGACGATATTATGCGAAAATAAACCAGGTTATGCCAGAAAGCAAAAATTCACAGAGGCTTACAAAGCCCGAAATATCAAGAAAAACTAAGAAATGCGAGGTTATGCAACGATGATAAAAGTGCTCTTTATCTGCCACGGCAATATCTGCCGCAGCACCATGGCGCAATACGTTTTCCAGAATCTGATCGACAGACACAACCTCACCGATCAGTTCTACATTGATTCCGCAGCTACCAGCCGCGAGGAAATCGGAAATCCGGTTCATCACGGCACCCTGCGGAAATTAAAAGAGGTCGGTATCCCATGCGGAGATCACCGCGCACGTCAGTTAGAAAAGCGGGAATATGACGAATTTGATTATCTGATCGGGATGGATTCCATGAATATTCGAAACATGATGCGGATTCTGGGCGGCGATCCGGAAGGAAAAGTGTCGAAACTGCTTGATTTTACAGAGCGGACAGGGCAGGATATTGCGGATCCGTGGTATACCGGGAATTTTGACAGGACATACGAAGATGTGAAAGAAGGCTGTGAAGCCTTACTGCAGGACTGCCTGCTGCGCCTATAGAGCGCAGCTGAGCAGTTTTTTTAGATTGTTGTGGAATTGTTTTCCGTGGACATGAAGTTTATGACGTTCGGAATTGGAGAGATCCTGATTCAGATGTTTTTCGTAACGATTGAAGAGTACGCGATAGTCCATATTCTGACGGTGGCTCCAACGGATCAGTACCCAGTTCATTGCATCTTCGGTCCAGTACTGGGATGGGATGCCGGCTTCTTTTAAGACAGTGATATACTGCATGGCGCGCACAGACAGTTTGTTCAGATGTTTTTGTTTTTCCGCCTCAGAAGCAGCATCTTTCCGGCGGAAGAACAGAAACGTACGTTTTTTCTTCTGGGAGTTGTTCTCCAAAAATTCCATCGCAAGATCTACGGTTTCCTGCAGACGACAGGCAGCGTTCCAATATACGACAAACGGAGCAGCTTGTTCATCATCTTCGGGACCAACGGTAAAGGTGCGGAAGACACGGATTTGTCCGCCGCCTAATTCTTTGTCATATTCGTGCCGGGATTCGGGATTGGAAAGTACCCGGTACGCCTCCAGTATTTCCTGCATACACGCAGTGGTGTCGATGCCCTGATTCATATTGGCATCCGGGTGATATACTTTAGCAAGCGCATTTTTTGCACTTGTGATTTCCTGTAATGTAGCTTCCCGGGAAACACCGAGAATATCATAGTAAGTACGGGAATTCATAAGAACCTCCTTCGATTTATAGAATCTCCCTTTCAGAGAATGAAAGAGAGTAAAAATATACATAAAAAAAGCAGATGGCAAGAAAAAATCAGTCTGCCCGGACGGAAATCTGACGATTGCCGATAAGAATATCTGCACCAAATTATTATATTACCTGGATATGGAAAATGCAAGCAATTTTGCTGACGGAATTGCCCGATTGTGTTATATTTTTTTATAGAGAAAAAAGTCAGGAATAACAGACATAGAAAAGAGGTTATCAGACATGTATATTGCAGACTTACACACCCATTCCAGATATTCCAGAGCCACCAGCAAAGAGTGTACGCCGGAGTATCTGGATCTGTGGGCGCGCAGAAAAGGCATCCATCTGATCGGGAGCGGGGATTTTACGCATCCGGCATGGAGAGAAGAGTTAAAAGAAAAATTAAAGCCCGCAGAAGACGGATTTTACGTGCTGAAAAAAGAATACAGGATTCAGGATGGGAATACGCGGGATCACATGATTCCCCGATTCGTGATCACCGGAGAGATCAGTTCTATCTATAAGAAATACGATAAGGTTCGGAAGGTTCACAGTCTTTTGATCCTTCCCGGGCTAAAAGACGCAGAGAATCTTTCGGAGAAACTGGAAGTGATCGGAAATCTGCATTCTGACGGGCGGCCGATTCTTGGATTGGATTGCCGGGATTTACTGGAAATCATGCTGGAGACAACACCAGATGGCATGTACGTTCCGGCACACATCTGGACACCGCATTTTTCCATGTTCGGAGCATTTTCCGGATTTGATACGGTGGAAGAGTGCTTCGGGGATTTGAGTTCTCACATTCATGCAGTGGAGACGGGATTATCCTCGGATCCGCCGATGAACTGGCGGGTGTCCATGCTGGACCGGTTTCAGCTGATTTCCAATTCCGATGCGCATTCTCCGGCAAAACTGGGAAGAGAGGCCACTCTTCTGGATATCGACTGGTCCTATGAAGGTCTGAGAGGTGCCATTCAAAACGGCAACGGTCTGGCAGGCACTATTGAATTTTTCCCGGAGGAAGGAAAATACCATATGGATGGGCATCGGAAGTGCAATCTTTGTCTGACACCGATGGAGACAGAAACATATCAGGGGAAATGTCCGGTGTGTGGAAGAAAAATCACTATTGGTGTCTCTCATCGGATTGAACAGCTGGCGGACAGGGCGGAAGGTTTTGTAAAAGAAGGCGCCAATGGATTTGAAAGTCTGGTTCCACTTCCGGAAGTCATCTCGGCATGCGTGGGTGTTTCTTCCCGAAGTAAGAAGGTACAAAAAGAATATGAGCAGATGCTGCGGATGATCGGACCGGAATTTGAGATTCTGAGAACTGTGCCGTTGGAGGAAATCAGGCAAAAGTCCGGATTTCTGATCGCAGAGGGAATTGAGCGTCTGCGAAACGGCGAGGTAGAGCGGATTCCGGGATTTGACGGAGAATACGGAACAATCAAACTGTTTCAGCCGTATGAACTGGAAGAGGTCGATAGACAGCGGTGATTGCCGGACCGAAAGAGGGGTGTTGATTTTCTCACGTTGACTTGCTAGAATAGAAGAAACAATAAGATTCGTTGCACCCGGATGGAAGGATGCCTCCAGTTTGGAACATCCTTCCCTTTTTGTGGGGAGCCGGATTTCAGGAAAAGAGGTTTGATATCATGCAGTATGATTTTACAACGATTATGGACCGGCGGGGAAAGGATGCCATCGCAGTAGATGCGCCTGCCGGAAACAATACAGGCAATGATTTTTTCGCAGGTGCGAAAATTTGGGAAGGGTTTGATCTGATCCCGATGTGGGTAGCGGATATGAATTTCCCGGCGCTTCCGGCAATTCCGGAGGCGATCATCCAGAGGACAAAGCATCCGGCATACGGTTATTTTGATCCGTCGGAGGCATATTATGACGGGATCATCAACTGGCAGAAGACACGTAATGGCGTGAACGATCTGACAAAAGAGTGCATCGGCTATGAGAACGGTGTGCTCGGCGGTGTGGTTTCTGCTTTGAAAGTACTGTGTTCCAATGGGGATTCTGTTTTGCTGCAGTCTCCGACGTATATCGGATTTACACATTGTATTGAGGACAATGGATGGAATATCGTTCTGAATCCACTGGTGTTGGATGAAGAAGGAATCTGGCGGATTGATTACGAAGATATGGAAGAAAAAATTGTGCAAAACAAGATCCATGCGGCAGTTTTTTGTTCGCCGCACAATCCGACCGGACGTGTCTGGGAGCGCTGGGAGATTGAAAAGGCAATGGAAATCTATCAGAAGCATGATGTGTATGTGATCTCAGATGAGATCTGGTCAGATCTGACACTTCCGGGATATCAGCATATCCCGACACAGTCTGTGTCCGAGGATGCAAAAAACAGAACCATTGCGCTTTACGCTCCGTCCAAGACATTTAATCTGGCAGGATTGATCGGTTCGTATCATATCATTTATAATTCGTATTTGAGAGACCGGGTATGTATGGAAGGGAAAATGACCCATTACAATTCTATGAATGTGTTGTCCATGCATGCGCTGATCGCGGCATATTCGAAAGAAGGAATGGAGTGGGTGGACGAGCTTCGCACCGTGCTGGATACGAACATTTTCTATGCCATGGAGTTTATCAGGAGAGAATTTCCGGGTGTTTCCGTGTCCAGACCGCAGGGGACGTACATGCTCTTTTTAGACTGCACAGACTGGTGCGATGCGCATCACCAGACCATTGAAGAGCTGCAGAGGGCAGGCATGGAAGTGGGTGTGATCTGGCAGGATGGACGCCCGTTCCACGGAGCGTGCCATATCCGGATGAATCTGGCGCTGCCGCACAGTCGTGTGAAAGAAGCGTTTGAACGATTGAAACAGTATGTGTTTCTCGACTGAAAAATAGTGACATAAAAAAGGAGTACAACATGCAGTATATCATTCCGCACTACTATAAGAAGTTTGCATGTATCGGCGGGGACTGTCCGGATACTTGCTGCGCAGGGTGGCAGATTATGATCGATCCCGCTTCACTGAAAAAATACAGACAGACAAAAGGGCGGCTTGGCAGTCGCCTGCACAATGAAATTGACTGGGAGGAAGGCGCGTTTCGCCAATATGAGAAGCGCTGTGCCTTTCTCAATGAAGAAAATCTGTGTGATCTGTACATAGAAGGCAACGGATCCGGGATGTTCTGCAAGACCTGCAGGCTGTATCCGAGGCATGTGGAAGAATTTGAAGGACTGCGGGAGATTTCCCTGTCTTTATCCTGTCCGGAAGCAGCAAACCTGATCCTGGGCTGCGAAGAGCCGGTCCATTTTCTGGAGGCGGAAAATCCGGATCGGGAAGAAACTTATGAGGAGTTTGATTTCTTCTTGTTTACCAAACTGGAAGACGCGAGAACTCTGATCTTTCAGATTCTTCAGAATCGGGAGTATCCAGTCCGGCTGAGAATGGCAATCGTGCTGGCACTGGCGCATGATCTGCAGGAGAGGATCGACAAAAATGCCCTGTTTGAGATTGATGGGCTTCTAAAGCGTTACGAGAAGGAACGCGTCTGGACCTGGTTTCAGGAAAAACTGGACAATCTGGATACAGAGGAAAAAACGCAGCAGGAGGTTTGCGGCAATCTGTTTGTGATCCTGAATCATCTGGAAGTGCTCAGAGACGACTGGAAGGGATATGTCAAAGAAGCAAAAAATATGTTGTTGGAATCAGAGCTGTCAGCAGAGCAAAGAAAAGAGTTCGAATCCGTGTTTACGGAGAAGATCATGGAACAGCTGATGGTTTATTTTGTATTTACTTACTTTTGCGGGGCAGTCTACGATGAACAGGCATATAGGAAACTAAAATTTGCAGTGGCAGGTTGTATTTTGATCCGGGCGCTGGCAAAAGGTGTATTTTTGAAAAATGGAACGCTGGAGTTTTCGGATGTTGCAGAGGCGGCACGCCGGTATGCAAGAGAAGTGGAGCATTCGGATTTCAACAAGTGCAAAATGGAGCAGATGCTGCAGGATGAAGGCAAATTTGGACTGGAAAAATTATTTGTAATTTTATAAAAGGCGATAGGATAAGAAAGAAACAACAAGGGGGATTTTATGACAAAGACAGCAGCGCCTATGACAAGCGGCTCGATCTGGAAACAGATGACTTTTTTTGCGATGCCGATTTTTCTGGGCAATTTATTTCAGCAATTATATAACACCGTGGATTCTCTGATCGTTGGAAATTTCCTGGGGAGCAGTGCACTGGCCGCAGTCAGCTCCTCCGGAAGTCTGATCTTTATGCTGATTGGATTTTTGAGTGGAATCTCAGCGGGAGCGGGGGTAATCGTTGCCCGGTTTTTTGGTGCAGGAGATGAGAAAAATCTGCAGCGCGCGGTACACACCACAGTTGCATTTGGTCTGGTGGCGGGAGTTTTGATGACCGGCGTCGGAGTGGCACTTTCTCCGCAGATCCTGCGGTGGATGGATACGCCCGAAAGTGTAATGAGAGAATCGGTGACATATCTTCAGATTTATTTTGCGGGATCTTTAGGATTTGTGATGTACAATGTCCTGGTGGGAATTCTGCAGGCTGTGGGAGACAGCAGACATCCTTTGTATTATCTGATCGTATCGTCTGTGATCAATCTGGTTCTGGATCTGTTGTTTATCACAGGATTTCATACAGGAGTGGGAGGTGCGGCGGTTGCAACCGTGATCTCTCAGATTGTGAGTGCACTCCTTTGTTTCTGGCAGCTGCTGCGGACAAAGGAAAGCTATGGATTGAAGATTCGAAAAATCCGTTTTGACAAAGGAATCCTTGTCCAGATCATCAAGATCGGACTGCCTTCCGGAGTGCAGAACTCTATCATTGCGTTTGCAAACGTAATCGTACAGTCCAATATCAATGCATTCGGAGAAATGGCAATGGCGGGCTATGGGGCCTACACAAAGGTGGAAGGGTTCGGTTTTCTGCCCATCAACAGCTTTACTATGGCACTGACGACATTTGTAGGACAGAATCTGGGTGCAAAGCAGGAGGAGCGCACGAAAAAAGGGGCGCGATTTGGAATTCTCGCAGCAGTTATATTGGCAGAACTGATTGGTGTCGTGGTATTTCTTCTGGCACCACAGCTGATCGCGGCATTTGACTCTTCTCCTGAGATCATTCGGTTTGGTGTGGAAAAAGCCAGAACAGCAGCGTTATTTTACTGTCTGCTTGCATTTTCACATTCCATTGCAGCAATTCTGCGCGGTGCGGGCAAGACGATGGTGTCCATGATCATTATGATGATGTGCTGGTGTGTGATCCGGGTGTCTTTCCTTTCCGTGATGATTCCACTCACTCACAGCATTCAGGTGGTGTACTGGGTATATCCGCTGACATGGAGTTTAAGTTCTCTGGCATTTTTCTGGTATTATAAGAAAGCGAAGTGGATATAATAAATAGTAACAGACCAGATCAGGGAATGGAGAATCGAAATGAAACGTGTTCTCGCAGTGTTACTAAGCGCAGTACTGAGTCTCTCTGTGGCTGTTGTGCCCGGGATTCAGACTCTGGCAGAAGAGCCGGATGCAGCTCAGAAAACAGAAGGGCAGCAGGAGGCAGAGGTGGAAGTACAGGCACCAAGTGCCGTTTTGATGGAAGCGTCCACAGGCGCTGTGTTGTATGAAAAAGATGCAGATACAAGACGCGCACCGGCCAGTGTCACGAAGATCATGACTATGCTTTTGATCTTTGATGCACTGGAGGATGGAAAAATTGCGCTGGAAGATGAGGTGTCAACCTCGGAATATGCAGCGTCCATGGGAGGTTCTCAGGTGTTTTTGGAGCCCGGAGAAACGCAGAGTGTGGATACGATGTTAAAATGTATTTCCGTAGCCAGTGCCAATGATGCCTGTACCGCCATGGCAGAGTACATAGCGGGCAGTGAAGAGGCCTTTGTAAAGATGATGAATGAACGGGCGGCAGGGCTCGGCATGAAAAATACAACGTTTCAAAACTGTAACGGACTGGATACCGAGGGACATTTGACGACGGCAAGAGATATTGCTCTGATGTCCAGAGAATTGATCGAAAAATATCCGAAGATTCATGATTACTGCATGATCTGGATGGATACGATCACCCATACCACAAAAAAGGGGACTTCTGAATTTGGACTGTCCAACACGAACAAACTGGTACGGCAGTATCCATATGCCACAGGTTTAAAGACAGGCTCTACCGATGAGGCCAAATTCTGCGTGTCTGCGACAGCCGAAAAAGACGGGATGGAACTGATCGCGGTGATCCTGGGCGGAGAAAATTCGAAACAGCGGTTTCAGGATGCGACGAAGCTTCTGAATTATGGATTCGGAAAATGCCAGGTATACGAAGACAATGATCCGCCGAAGTTAAAACCGGTCGAAGTGCAAGGTGGTGTCAAAGAGCAGATTCTCTGCGAGTATGCGGATACGTTCCGCTATCTGGACACAAGCGGAGCAAATCTGGCAGGGGTGACAAAGAAGGCACAGATGAAGCAGTCTGTAAAAGCTCCGGTGAAAAAGGGACAGAAAGTAGGCGAACTTGTCTATGAGCTGGGAGAAAAAGAAATCGGAAGAGTGGAGATTCTGGCAAAAGAAAGCTGTAAAAAAGCAGAATTTTTGGATTATCTGAAAAAAGTGATGCAAAAAATCAGGGTGTAGCGAAATGCTGCACCTTTCCTTATGTTGAACTGCATTTAAAAAAATGATAGGATAAGAAGAAAAAATGACAAAAAGGAGAATGCCATGAAAGCAGTGATCTTAGTGGTCTTTGTTCTGACAGTGGCGGCAGTTCTTTGTCTGCTGGAAGCGTACCGGGAGCAGCAGTATTTCAAGGTGACAGAGGACGTTGTTGTATCCCGCAGGCTGAACGGGCTGAAAAAGGAAAAGAAGATCGTGTTTTTAAGCGATCTGCACAATAAAGAATATGGAGCCGGAAATGAACGTTTGCTGGATGCGATCTGCAAAGCGAGGCCGGATCTGATTCTGATCGGCGGGGATATGCTGGTCGGGAAGAAAGGGTGTTCCTTTGCTCCGGCTCTGGAATTTGTTTCAAAACTTCCTGCGATCGCTCCGGTTTATTATGCCTGCGGAAATCACGAGCAGCGGATGAAAAGAAAACCGGAAGTCTATGGGGAGGTTTATCAGGGGTATCAAAAGCAATTAGAAGAATGCGGCGTGCATTTTCTGGAAAATAGCAGTGTCCTGCTTAAGGAGGATGACTGCAGGATCCGGATTTCGGCTCTGGAACTGCCCCTTGCAACTTATACAAAATTCAAAAAATACCGGGTCACAGAGCAGGATGTAACAGCATGTATTGAAAAAGAAGCTGCGGATTATGAGATTCTTCTGGCGCACAATCCGGTTTATTTTGACGCATATAAAAAATGGGGAGCAGATCTGGTGCTTTCCGGGCATCTTCACGGCGGGATTATCCGTCTGCCGGGAATCGGAGGTCTGATCACGCCTCAGGCGATTCCGTTTCCGAAATATTCCGGGGAGATGACAACAGAAGGAGAGCAGACGATCATTGTAAGCCGTGGGCTTGGCACTCATACGATCAATCTTCGTTTTTTGAATGAGGCAGAGATGATCGTGATTCATCTGCGGGGCGAAAAAGACAGTTGAGAATTTGAAGGATTTCCCGTATAATGAAACACAGTGTGAAATAACAGACGGTAGATGGGAGAAATAAAACAGATGGGGATACCGGTAAAATTGCAGGTTTTTGAAGGTCCGTTGGATCTGCTGTTACATTTGATCGAGAAAAATAAGATTGATATCTATGACATTCCGATCGTAGAGATCACCAGCCAGTATATGGAATATATCCGGCAGATGGAGCGGGAAGATTTAAACGTCATGAGTGAATTTCTCGTGATGGCGGCAACACTTCTGGATATCAAATGCCGGATGCTGCTCCCGAAAGAGATCAATGAAGAGGGCGAAGAGGAAGATCCGAGAGCAGAGCTGGTAGAACAGCTTTTACAGTATAAAATGTACAAATATATGTCCTACGAGCTGCGGGATCGTCAGGTAGATGCAGACCAGTATTTTTACCGGGAGGCAGATATTCCCAAAGAGGTGAAAAGTTATGTTCCTGCGGTAGATCTGGATCAGCTTTTAGGGGACGTGACGCTGGTACAGCTGAGGAAGATTTTCCGGGAAGTGATGCGCAGGCAGGAAGAGAAGATCGATCCGGTGCGGAGTAAGTTCGGTAAGATCGAGAAAGAAGAAGTACCGCTTCCGGACAAGCTTTTGTATGTGGAGACTTATGCAAGGACACATAAAAAATTCAGTTTTCGTATGCTTCTTGAAAAACAGAGAAGCAAGATGCATATTGTGGTGACATTTCTGGCAGTGCTGGAGCTGATGAAGACGGGCATGATCCGTGTTTATCAGGAAGAAATCTGCGGGGAGATCCTGATCGATTCCCAGATATAACAGAGCATAAGAGCATGTCAGGAGAAACAGGAAGGAAAGAGAAAGAATGGAGCAAAAAAAACTGCAGGCAGCCATAGAAGCAATTTTGTTTGCAATGGGAGGCTCTGTGGAGCTGAAAAAACTTGCACAGGCGATCGGACATGACGAAGAAACGACAAAAAAAATAATCCGCCAGATGATGGACCGGTATGAGAAAGAAGATCGGGGAATCCGGATCATCGAACTGGAAGCTTCGTTTCAGATGTGCACGAAAAAAGAGATGTATGAATATTTGATCCGGGTAGCAAAGCAGCCGAAAAAACAGGTTCTTACGGATGTACTTTTGGAAACGCTTTCGATCATCGCCTACAAGCAGCCGGTTACAAAACTGGAAATCGAAAAAATCCGTGGCGTCAAATCGGATCATGCAGTCAGCAAGCTGGTAGAATATGATCTGGTTGAGGAAGTGGGGCGTATGGATGCGCCGGGAAAACCGCTTTTATTTGGAACCACAGAAGAGTTTCTGCGCAGATTCAGTGTACATTCTCTGGATGAACTTCCTGCGCCGAATCCGGAGCAGGTAGCACATTTTAAAGAAGAAGCAGAGGATGAGGTACAGTTAAAGTTAAACCTGTAGTTCTGATTAAAAATCTTCGGACATAGGATATAGCAAAGAATGTCTGGAGAATAAAAAAGCAATGCATGAGAAAAGAAGGGAAAGAGGACGAACATATCGGGTCGGGCTGATCCTGGGCTTTTGTCTTCTGATTGCAGTAAATGGTCTGTTTCCGGTTTCGTGTGTATATGCGGAGGAAGAACAGACAAAAATCGCATACGGGGAGAATACTCCAGGACAGTTATACGCCCGGTCGGCAGTTTTGATGGATGCAGACAGCGGGCGTATTTTGTTTGCAAAAAATGCCGAAACAGAGCGTCCTATGGCGAGTACAACCAAGATCATGACCTGCATTCTTGCATTGGAACGTGCAGACCCGGATGAGAGTGTGTCAGTCAGTGCCAATGCGGCAGCCCAGCCCAGAGTCCGACTGGGGACAGTGGAAGGACAGAAATTTAAGCTTAAGGATCTTTTATATTCTCTGATGCTGGAATCACATAACGATACAGCGGTGATGCTGGCAGAACATCTGGCTGGAAGCGTGGAGCAGTTTGCGGATGAGATGAACCAGAAAGCAAGAGAACTGGGACTTAGCCATACCCATTTTGTCACACCCAATGGTCTGGACGGGGCAGATGACGGCGGGAGCCATCGGACCACGGCAGAAGAACTGGCAAGGATTATGCGCTATTGTGTGATGGAGTCTCCAAAGCGGAAGGAATTTCTGGAAATTACAGGCGTGTCTTCCTATCAGTTTTCGGATCTGGAGCAGACGCAGACGTATTCCTGCATCAATCACAACGCGTTTCTTACGATGATGGAAGGCGCTGTATCCGGAAAAACCGGATTTACCGGGGAGGCAGGATATTGCTACGTGGGGGCATTAAAAAGAGAAAAGCGAACCTTTATCGTAGCACTTCTGGCGTGCGGCTGGCCGAACAATCGGAGCTATAAATGGGAGGATACAAAAAAACTGATGGAGTACGGTCTGGAACATTTTGAATATCAGAGTATGAAAGGCGCCGGGCAAAAATTTAAAATCCGGGTGACGGATGGGATTCCGGATTCCAATCAGAAAGAGGCGTATACATATGCAGAAGCACTGTCAGAGCAGTCAAATCTTTCGTTTCTGCTGGCAGACTGGGAATCTGTTCAGGTAAGAAGGAACATTCCGGCAGTATTACCGGCTCCTGTCCGGGAAGGGACAGAAGTGGGAACGATAGAATATCGGGTCAACGGAGAAACTCTTGCCAGACTTCCGGTAGTAATCCAAAGGTCTGTGGGAAAAATTGATTTTTCATGGTGCTGGAAGAAAATAGCAGCAAAATATTTCTTAAAAGAGAAAATATATTAAAATAAATCAAGGCAAGTGATTAAAAATGTCACTGGTATCGAATGGAAGAGTATGATAGTATAAACGAAATAAAAAAAGACAAGTAAATTGATGTAATATAAGGAGTGCTTGCGATGAAGAATTTTGAAAAATATGAAAGAAGCTATTTTATGCCGCCGGTGCCGTGCTATGACTGGGTGAAGAAAGACCATATTGAAAAACCGCCCGTCTGGTGCAGCGTGGATCTGCGGGATGGGAATCAGGCATTGATCGAGCCTATGAGTCTGGAGGAAAAAATAGAATTCTTCCAGATGCTTCTGGATGTCGGCTTCAAGCAGATCGAAGTGGGATTTCCGGCAGCGTCTGAGACAGAATATCAATTTCTGCGTACATTGATCGAGCAGAATATGATCCCTGAGGATGTAACGATCCAGGTTCTGACACAGGCGAGAGAGCATATTATCAAACGGACCTTTGAAGCGGTCAAAGGAGCGCCGCATGCGGTCATTCATCTGTATAATTCAACTTCTGTCGCACAGAGAGAACAAGTGTTTAAAAAGAATAAAGAAGAAATCAAAAAAATTGCGGTAGACGGAGCCATTCTTCTGAATGAGCTGGCAAAGGAGACAGAAGGGAATTTCACGTTTGAGTACAGCCCGGAAAGTTTCCAGGGAACCGAGGTGGATTATGCGCTGGAAGTGTGCAATGCAGTTCTCAGAGTGTGGGAGCCGTCCAGGGAGCGAAAAGTGATCATCAATCTTCCGACAACCGTGGAAAACGCGATGCCGCATGTGTTCGCAAGTCAGGTGGAATATATGAGCAAGCACTTATATAACAGAGAACATGTATTGTTATCGCTTCATCCGCATAACGACAGAGGATCCGGCGTCAGTGACGCAGAGCTTGGAATTCTGGCAGGAGCGGACCGGATCGAGGGAACGCTGTTTGGAAACGGCGAACGGACCGGAAATGTGGATATTATCACGGTTGCTATGAATATGTATTCACAGGGAGTGGATCCGGGCTTGGATTTTTCCAACATGAGTGAGATCAGTGAGACCTATGAGAGACTTACCAGAATGCAGGTTTCTCCGAGACAGCCATATGCCGGAGAACTGGTATTTACCGCGTTTTCCGGTTCTCACCAGGATGCGATCGCAAAAGGAATGGCATGGAGAGAAGAGAAGCAGTGCCAGACATGGTCGGTTCCTTACCTTCCTCTGGATCCAAAAGATGTGGGACGCCGCTACGAGACCGATGTGATCCGTATCAACAGTCAGTCCGGAAAAGGCGGAGTCAACTATATTTTAAAACAGAGCTTTGGAATCAGCCTTCCGCAGAAAATGAGAGAAGAGGTCGGCTATCTTGTAAAGGATGTGTCGGATAAAGCGCATAAAGAACTGACGCCAGACTGGGTATACCATATATTTGAAGATCATTATATTCACGTAAAAACAATCTTTACAGTAGATGAATGTCACTTTAAACAGGAAGACGGAATCCTTGCGGAGGCGACGATCCACCATGCGGGAAGCGACCGTGTGATCAACGGAATGGGAAATGGACGTCTGGATGCGGTGAGCAATGCTATTAAGCACTATTTTGACATCGATTATGAGCTGGCATTTTATGAAGAACATTCCATGACAAAAGGGTCTTCATCCAAAGCGGTCGCTTATGTGGGCGTGATCTGCAATAAAAAGCGCTACTGGGGAGTCGGCATTGATGCCGATATCATCAAAGCTTCTGTAGAAGCCCTGGTCGTGGCAGTCAATAAGATCGAAGAACTCCGAAATCAGCAGGAATGCAAGGATGCAAGACTCTTGGAGATCACGAATTATATCTATGCAAACTATAAGCATGTGACACTGGATGAGCTGTCCGAAAAGTTTTTCCTGTCGAAACCATACCTTTCCAAATATATCAAGGAAAAATCAGGAACGACATTCGGAGACATCCTGAAAAATGTCCGGATGAAAAAAGCCTGCACGATGCTCAGGGAAGGCAATGCAACTGTAGAGAGTATCGCAGAGACTGTGGGATATCAGAACGTAGAACATTTCAACCGGATCTTTAAAAAGATGTATCAGGTCACTCCGGTGCAATTCCGTAATCAGAAGTAAAAAACAAAGACATATTTCCAAAGTCAGGAAATATGTCTTTTTTTATAAAAATTCGGAAAAAATAAAAGAAAATGGCAAAGAAATAACAAAAAACAGAAATTTAATTGAATTTTTTCGCTAAGTAATATATACTAGAATAGGCAAAAATTTTGGTTTATATTTAAACACATTTTATAATATGGAGGGCTAGAATATGAGCAACAATGCAACAGAAAACTCAGCAAGCAGAAGAATTGCCACAGTGCTTGATGAGGGCAGCTTTGTTGAAATCGGTGGTGCAGTTACAGCAAGAAATACAGATTTCAACCTGCAGGAAAAAGAAACTCCGGCTGACGGGGTCATTACCGGCTATGGAGTGATTGACGGAAATCTTGTCTATGTCTACAGCCAGGATGCATCTGTTTTAAAAGGTGCGATCGGCGAGATGCATGCAAAGAAGATTGCAAACATCTATGACATGGCAATGAAGATGGGAGCGCCGGTCATCGGTCTGATCGACTGTGCAGGTCTTCGTCTTCAGGAAGCGACAGACGCGCTGGAGGCATTTGGAAGCCTGTACTTTAAACAGGCAATGGCATCCGGTGTGATCCCTCAGATCACAGCTGTTTTTGGTATGTGTGGCGGTGGTCTTGCAGTCGTGCCGGGACTGACGGATTTCACATTCATGGAAAATAAAGAAGGAAAATTGTTCGTTAATTCACCAAATGCTCTGGAAGGAAACATTGATTCCAAATGTGACACAGCGAGTGCTGAATATCAGAGCAAGACAGCAGGGCTTGTCGATGTGACAGGAACAGAAGAAGAGATCTTAGGGCAGATCCGTTCTCTGATCTGCATGCTCCCTGCAAACTTTGAGGATGATGCATCCTATGACGAATGTACAGACGACCTGAACCGTGTCTGCGCAGATCTTGCCAATGCTGCGGAAGATACAGGAATTGCACTTGCCACAATTTCTGACAACAATATTTTCTTTGAAACCAAGAGAGAATATGCAAAAGAAATGGTAACAGGATTTATCCGTCTGAACGGAATGACAGTGGGAGCTGTTGCAAACCGTTCCAAAGTATATGATGCAGAAGGAAATGCAGAGTCCTATGAACAGGTTCTGACAGTTGACGGATGTAAAAAAGCAGCAGATTTTATCAATTTCTGTGATGCTTTCTCGATTCCGGTATTATCCCTGACAAACGTGACAGGATTTGAAGCAACTCTGGAAGCTGAGAAGGATATGGCACGTGCAGTTGCAAAACTGACTTACGCATTCGCGAATGCATCTGTACCAAAGGTTAATGTGATCGTAGGAAAAGCTTACGGAAGCGCATATATTGCGATGAACAGCAAATCTATCGGGGCAGATCTGGTATACGCATGGCCGACAGCTGAGATCGGAATGATGGATGCTTCTATGGCAGCAAAGATCATGTATGCAGATGCAAACGCAGAGACATTGAAAGAAAAGGCAGCAGAATACAAAGAGCTGCAGTCCAGCCCGGTTTCCGCGGCAAGAAGAGGATATGTGGATGCAATCATTGATGCAGCCGATACAAGAAAATATGTGATCGGAGCATTTGAGATGCTGTTCACAAAGAGAGAGGATCGTCCGGCAAAAAAACACGGTACGGTTTAGTGAGGTGAGGCAAAGTGAAGAAAAAATTAAGTTTAATCGTACTTGCCTGTGCTCTTACCTTAGGTGTTTCAGGATGCGGCAGCGAGGCAGATACGACAACAAGTAATGAAAAAGAGTCCATGGTGGCTTATTCAGAGGCGATTGTCAGCAGCTTCAGTCAGACACCGGATGAAGTTTTTGACCAGTATGAAGAGATGTCCGAACTGCAGCTGGATCTGATGCTTCTGAATACAGGACTTCCTGTAGATTCTGAGAATTTCCTTTCCATGATTGAAGCCTGGAAAGCGGGAGAGGCAGAATGCGGAGCATTCAAAAGCTATGGAGAATTCGAGACAGAGATGACAAGCTCCGGAATCGTAGTTTCTACAGAAGCAGAGTATGAGAATAAGACTGCAGACATTGAATTTACATTCGATGAAGAACAGCAGATGGACAGCTTGACGATCAATGCACATTATTCTACTGCGGAGATTCTGAAAAAAGCGGGACTGAACACTATTCTTGGAATGGGAACTGTATTCGTTGTTTTGATCTTTATTTCATTCATTATTTCTCTGTTCAGATTTATTCCGGAACTTGAGAAGAAATTTAAGAACAAAAAAACTGCAGAACCGGCAAAAGCACCGGCTCCGGCTCCTGTACCAGTTGCAGAACCGGCAGCAGAAGAAGCTTCAGATGATGCAGAGCTTGTAGCAGTGATCTCAGCAGCGATCGCAGCGGCAGAAGGAACTTCTGCAGACGGATTTGTAGTTCGCTCGATCAAGAGAAGAAAATCGAATAAATGGAACAAATGGAATTAATCAGGAGGATTTTAAAATGAAAAATTATACAATTACTGTAAATGGAAATGTATATGATGTGACAGTAGAAGAAAAGGGAGCAGGTACTGCACCGGTTGCAGCTCCAAAGGCAGCACCGGCAGCGGCTCCGAAAGCAGCAGCACCGGCAGGAGCAGGAAGTATCCAGGTAAAAGCGGGAGCAGCTGGAAAAGTATTCAGTATTGACGCAAGCGTAGGACAGGCTGTAAAAGCAGGAGATGCCATTGTAACAGTAGAAGCTATGAAAATGGAAATCCCTGTAGTAGCTCCGGAAGATGGTACAGTTGCTAGCATTGATGTGGCAGTAGGCGACGCAGTAGAGTCAGGAGCAGTATTAGCCACATTAAACTAGGAGGTTTTGACAAATGGAATATATTTCAAATACGCTGGGGAACCTGGTAGAGCAGACTGCGTTTATGAACCTGACGTTCGGAAACCTGATTATGATCGCAGTTGCCTGCTTTTTCCTTTATCTGGCGATTAGACACGGCTTTGAACCGCTGCTGTTAGTTCCGATTGCATTTGGTATGCTTCTGGTTAATATTTATCCGGATATCATGCTTCATGCAGAAGATTCGGCGAACGGAACAGGCGGACTTCTGTATTATTTCTATGTTCTGGATGAGTGGTCAATCCTGCCGTCTCTGATATTCCTTGGTGTCGGTGCGATGACAGACTTTGGACCATTGATCGCGAACCCGAAGAGTTTCCTTCTGGGTGCGGCAGCACAGTTTGGTATTTTCGCCGCATACCTTGGAGCAATGGCAATGGGATTCTCTGACAAAGCGGCTGCAGCGATTTCTATCATCGGTGGTGCTGACGGCCCGACTTCTATTTTCCTCGCAGGAAAATTACAGCAGACAGCAATCTTAGGACCGATCGCGGTAGCGGCATATTCTTATATGTCACTGGTTCCGATCATTCAGCCGCCGATTATGAAGCTTCTTACAACAGAAGAAGAGCGTAAGATCAAGATGGAGCAGTTAAGACCAGTTTCCAAACTGGAGAGAATCCTCTTCCCGATCATCGTTACGATCGTAGTATGTACGATTCTTCCTACAACAGCTCCTCTGGTAGGTATGCTGATGCTTGGTAACCTGTTTAAAGAATCAGGTGTTGTAAGACAGCTGACAGAGACAGCATCCAATGCTTTGATGTATATCGTAGTAATCCTGCTTGGTACATCTGTAGGTGCTACAACAAGTGCAGAAGCATTCCTGAACATGGATACACTGAAAATCGTTGCACTGGGACTGATTGCGTTTGCATTCGGTACAGCAGCCGGAGTATTGTTCGGTAAACTGATGTGCTGGGCAACAAAGGGCAAGGTAAATCCTCTGATCGGTTCTGCGGGTGTGTCTGCGGTTCCTATGGCAGCTCGTGTTTCTCAGAAAGTCGGAGCAGAAGCAGATCCTACAAACTTCCTGCTGATGCATGCGATGGGACCGAACGTTGCCGGAGTTATCGGTACTGCGGTAGCAGCCGGAACATTTATGGCGATCTTTGGTGTGAAATAATAATGGAGGACAGTAAAAATGGCAGAAATTGCAAAAAAACCAATTAAAATTACAGAAACAATTCTGCGTGATGCGCATCAGTCTCTGATTGCGACAAGAATGACAACAGAGCAGATGATGCCGATCGTGGATAAAATGGATAAAGTCGGATATCATGCAGTAGAGTGCTGGGGAGGAGCTACATTTGATGCATCACTCCGTTTCCTGCACGAAGATCCATGGGAGAGACTTCGTAAATTCCGTGACGGATTCAAGAACACAAAACTGCAGATGTTATTCCGCGGACAGAACATTCTGGGATACCGTCCATACGCAGATGACGTGGTAGAGTATTTCGTACAGAAATCTGCTGCAAACGGAATTGACATCATTCGTATCTTTGACTGTATGAATGATATGAGAAATCTGCAGACAGCAGTTACAGCAGCGAATAAAGAAAACGCCCATGCACAGGTTGCAATGTCCTATACATTGGGTGATGCATATACTCTGGAATATTGGGTAGATCTCGCAAAAAGAATTGAAGACATGGGAGCAAATTCTATCTGTGTAAAAGATATGGCAGGTCTTCTTTGCCCATATCAGGCAACAGAACTTGTAACAGCATTAAAAGAAGCAGTTGAGATTCCAATCGAGATGCATACACACTATACATCAGGAGTTGCTTCTATGACATACCTGAAATCTGTAGAGGCTGGTGCTGACATCATTGATACAGCAATGTCACCATTTGCACTTGGAACTTCTCAGCCGGCAACAGAAGTGATGGTAGAGACATTCAAAGGGACTCCATATGATACAGGACTGGATCAGAACCTGCTTGCAGAGATCGCTGATTACTTCAGACCGATCAGAGACGAAGCACTTGAGTCCGGACTGCTCAATCCGAAGAACCTTGGTGTGAATATCAAGACACTTCTGTACCAGGTACCGGGAGGAATGCTTTCAAACCTGACATCTCAGTTAAAAGAGCAGGGAGCAGAAGATAAATTCTATGAGGTTCTGGAAGAAGTACCGCGTGTGCGTAAAGACCTTGGAGAGCCGCCGCTTGTTACACCTTCTTCTCAGATCGTTGGTACTCAGGCGGTATTCAACGTGCTGATGGGAGAACGCTACAAGATGGCAACAAAAGAGACAAAAGATGTACTGTCTGGAAAATATGGAGCAACAGCAAAACCGTTTAATCCGGAAGTACAGAAAAAAGTAATCGGAGAAGATGCAGAAGTGATCACATGCCGCCCAGCCGATCTGATTCCAAACGAGCTGGATACACTCCGCAAAGAGTGTGCACAGTACAGCCAGCAGGATGAGGATGTGCTGACATATGCATTGTTCCCACAGGTTGCAACAGACTTCTTCAAATACAGAGATGCTCAGCAGACAAAAGTAGATGCAAAAGTAGCAGATACAGAAGACGGAGCATATCCGGTATAATAAAATGAAAGAAAAGGATTGGAAGATGAAAGTTTTCCGGTCCTTTTTTGTTGTCCGGAAAAGAAATAAAAATTCAATTCCTTGTGCAGAATCTGTTTTAGTGATATAATTACCCGTGGCAAAGGAGGACGATTTTATGTGTATCAAAGATAGAATAGAACGATTACGTCAGAAAATGGAAGAACACCATATTTCTGTTTATATGATTCCGACAGCAGATTATCACCAGAGTGAATATGTAGGTGAACACTTTAAATCCAGAGCATTTATCACAGGATTTACAGGCTCTGCAGGGACTGCTGTCATCACAAAAGAAGAAAGCTGTCTCTGGACGGACGGAAGATATTTCCTTCAGGCAGAAAGCCAGCTTCAGGGAAGCGGGATCCGTCTGCAGAAGATGGGAGAACCGGGAGTGCCGACGATCGCAGAATATATTGAATCTGTACTGGGAGAATCTGAAAATATCGGATTTGACGGAAGAACCATCGGGATTACAGAAGGAGAACAGTACGAAGAGATCGCGAAAGAGAAGCACGGACAGGTGTACTATGGCTGTGATCTGATTGATGAGATCTGGGAAGAGAGACCGGCGCTGTCTGAAAAACCGGCATTTTATCTGGAAGAGACCTGTACAGGAGAATCTACGGCATCGAAACTGAAACGAGTCAGAGAGAGAATGGAGAAAGAAAATACAGGCTATCATCTTCTGACCAGCCTGGATGATATTGACTGGCTGCTGAATGTGCGCGGACAGGATGTGGAGTATTTTCCGCTTCTGCTTTCTTATGCGCTGATCACCATGGATTCTGTGGAATTATATGCAGATGAAAGAAAGTTTGATGAGAATATCTTAAAGCATTTTGAGGAGTGCCAGGTACATCTGCATCCATACAATGCAATCTATGAAGATGTAAAATCTCTTCCGGAGGGGGCTTCAATTCTTCTGGATCCACAGAGAGTGAATTATGCATTGTATCGCAACATTCCGAAAGCTGTCCGTATTGTAAAGGAAGAAAATCCGGAAGTGCTGATGAAGTGCGTGAAAAATGCAGCTGAGATCGAGAATATCAGAAGAGGTCACATCAAAGACGGCGTGGCGCATACAAAATTTATGTACTGGCTGAAGAAGCATGCTGGCAAAGAGACGATTACAGAGCTGAGCGCATCTGAGAAGCTGGAGAACTTCAGAAAAGAGCAGGAAGGATATCTCTGGCCGAGCTTTGATCCGATCTGTGCCTATGGACAGCATGCGGCGATCGTGCATTATTCTTCTACACCGGAGACGAATGTGGAATTGAAAGAAGGCGGACTGTTTTTGACAGATACCGGCGGAAATTATTATGACGGATCCACAGATATCACACGTACGGTGGCGATCGGTGAGGTTGACGAAAAACAGAAAGAAGACTTTACAATGGTAGCCTGCAGTATGCTGCGTCTTGCTGATGCAAAGTTTCTTGCCGGATGCAGCGGCATGGTTCTGGATTATGCAGCCAGAGAACCATTCTGGCGCAGAAACTTAAACTATAATCATGGAACCGGACATGGCGTGGGATATCTTGGAAATATTCACGAGGCGCCGATCGGATTCCGCTGGAAGGCAACAAGGGATGCCATGTGCGAGATTGAGCCGGGAATGGTGATCACAAACGAGCCGGGAATTTATATAGAAGGTTCCCATGGAATCCGCATTGAAAATGAGCTGCTTGTGCGTGCAGGAGAAAAGAACGAATATGGACAGTTTTTGTATTTTGAGCCGCTTACCTTTGTTCCGATTGATCTGGATGCGCTGCGTCCGGAATTGATGACAGAGGAAGAAAAGCAGCTGCTTAATGCATATCATCAGAGCGTATATGAGAAGATCAGTCCATATCTGGAAGCAGAAGAGAAAGAATGGCTGAAGGAATACACCCGTCCTGTAAAATAGCAGAATGAAAAACAAAGAGGAAGAAGAGGAAATGAAGTGTGAGTGAAAATAGTACAAACGAATTATTGATCCGCATGGAAGAAAAATACAAAAAAATGAGCAAAGGCCAGAAACGGCTTGCGGATTATGTGACGGAAAACTATGATAAGGCTGTATTTCTGACAGCAGCCCGTCTCGGAGAAGTGGTAGGAGTCAGTGAATCCACAGTTGTACGTTTTGCCACACAGCTTGGATACAAAGGATATCCCGGTTTCCAGAAAGCACTGGAAGAACTGGTGCGCAACAAATTGAATTCCATTCAGAGGATGGAGGTTACCTATGGGCGGATCAGTCAGTCGGAGATTCTGGAAACTGTGCTGCAGTCCGATATTGAAAAAATAAAGCTGACACTGACAGGGATCGATCAGAAGGCATTTGAGCTGGCGATTGATACGATTTTAAGTGCAAAACGAATCTATGTGGTAGGAATCCGCAGCTGCGCACCGCTGGCCTCCTTTTTATGCTTTTATCTGAATCTGGTATGTGAAAATGTTACTGCTGTCAACACCAACAGTTCCAGTGAGATTTTTGAACAGCTGATCCGGATCAACGAAGAGGATGTGATCATTGGGATCAGTTTCCCGAGATATTCTATGCGCACGCTCAAAGCGCTGGAGTTTGCGAGCAACCGGAAAGCAAAGGTGATCACACTGACAGACAGTGTGCACTCACCTATGAATCTGTATTCTTCCTGTAATCTGATCGCCAGAAGTGACATGGCTTCGATCGTGGATTCGCTGGTGGCCCCTTTGAGTGTGATCAATGCGCTGGTGGTGGCTCTCTGTATGAAAAAGCAGAAAGAAGTAGTCAATACACTGGAAACACTGGAGCAGATCTGGGGCGAATATCAGGTATACAGTAAAGATGAATTGAATCAGGTGGATGATACGCTGACAGAGTCTTCTTCTGGAAAAAGCGAGGAGAATAAGGTTGAAAAAGAATAGTAGAGGATATCCATTCCATTAAGGACATCACAAAAAGACCATCAGATGGTGGTCATTTAAAATTGAATATGTAGCAAAGTTAAGGTCTATTCAGCAGCTGACTTGATTT
>SKEA01000944.1_pt1 | contig 23320 bp, 20 predicted proteins | sample 4826601 | NCBI WGS metagenome assembly SKEA01 (sample SAMN11008821, study PRJNA524170) | human gut metagenome | biome: Human fecal sample; material: Feces; isolation source: fecal sample from pouch patient p13, p53 | host: Homo sapiens | place: Israel: Tel-Aviv | collected 2016-07-06 | reverse complement strand
AATATAAAAGAACAGAAAAACACATTATTAGTATTTCTAGATAATAAAAAAATATTACTGGAAATCAAAATTTCCAGTAATATTTGATTTATAAGAAACTATATTACACAAAATTATCTACAGTCTCCAATATATATCTAATTATATATTGTGACCTTTTATATACTTTTTATCTATTTTGTATCTTTTCTACTTTTCCTTTCAAAAATGCTATACCTATAATTACGCTTATAGCCCCTAATAATCCTATTGCTTGTGAACTAAAAACTCCACCGGTTTTAGGTAACTTTTCTGATTGATTATTTTTTATTTCATCACCATTATCATTTTCCTCAACTTTAATAATGACCTCATCTTTATCATCTTTATCATCTTTATTATCTTCATCAGTTATATTAGAATTACCTTCACCATCCCCATCATCAGGATTTATACTTTCATTTTCATTAATAACTTCCTCTAAAAGATTATATTTTTCTTTTAATAAAGCAATAACTGAATTAACTTCATCTTCTGTTGCATCTTCATCATTTATTAACTCATTAGCTATAACTAATACCTTCTTATATTCATTAAAACTTTCTTCTGTATATTTATTTTTATCAATATCCTTATACTCTTCAACTAATAACAAAAGTTCTGTCTTATCCACTTTTTTTATTAATGAGTTAATAGCATTATTTATAGCTATCACAGCTTCATCTATTTTTTCTTGAGTTGCTTCTGGACTTACTATTAAACTTTTAGCCTCATTAACATTACTTATTAATTCACTCCATGATTTAGGCGTATATTCTTTTTCATCTATTAACTCTAGATTATTTATTACATCTTCTAATTCATCATAATTTATGTTAGTAATATAATTTAACTCTATACTATCTATTACTGTCCAACAACCCACTTTTCCATCAAAATCAAATCCAATTTCAACATCCTCACTATTTACCCAAACTGGAATTGAAATTTTCTGCCATACATTATTAGTATGTCCTATTTTAAATTCTGTTACCTTTTCTCCCTGTCTTATATACATAAAGTCTGAATTATAATCTCCACCGCTGTATACCCAAGCACTTAATTCATATTTACCACAATTTAAATCCTTTACCTTTTGATTAATATTTACATTAAATTCTTTATCACTCCATACTGATAGTGCATATTTTCCTGATGGTGCATCATCGCCAAACAAAGTTCTATCTTGTGCTTGCACTGCATTAATATTACCTTCCACATTCCACCCTTCAAGTGTTCCTATTTCAAAATCCCAATTCTCTAATACTATTCTCTCTGACATTCTTAAGATAACTTCTTTATTTAAAGAAGGCTTTACTTCTACATTGCTTAATTTAGCAGTTCCATAACCTTCTGCTTCACATAATATAACATAGTTTTTATTATCCAAGACATCTTTTATCTCAAAAGCTCCATTTTCATCACTTGTTGTAACAAATTTCTCTTCATCTTTTAAACTTATTGTAACCTTAGCACCCGAAATCTTATTATTGTTATTATCAACAACAATCCCAGTAATACTTCCTAATGATTTTTCTAACTCAAAATTAATCTCTTCAGTAATACTGCCCTTATTTACTTTAATATTAGAAAGAGACATTTCTAAATAACCTTCTTTAGTTGCAGTAACATTATATTTATCTCCAATTTCTATATATTCTATTTTATATTGCCCATTTTCATCAGTTAATGCTTTATACTCTTTATTATCATTTCCTACAGCTGTTATAGTAACACCTGATACTGTATTTCCTTCATTATCTTTTACAACTCCCGATATTGCTCCTGAATTAATAATTAATTTAAAATCTATACCATTAGTATCTTCCCCAAGGTTTACCTTAACATTATCAACATAAGTACTTTCATAGCCCTGCATGTTAACATTAATCTTATAATTATCACCAGCTGGTAAATCTCCTAAAATATAAGTTCCATCGGCTTTTGATATAGTACTAAATATCTTTTCTCCTATAACTGAATAAACTTCTGCTCCTTCTATTGGATTATTATTTTCATCAGTTATCTTTCCTTTTACACTTCCACTGCCTAAAACTATTTCAATCTTCGATACTTCACCTTGAACTACATCAAACACTTTAGTTGAACTACTATATCCATCTTTATTTACAGTAATTGAATTATTACAAGAAGCTTCAACTTCATTCATAAAAAATCTTCCATATTCATCTGTAGTCTTTACATACTCTTTATTATTTATGTTTAAAACAACCTCTGCACCAACTATCTTATTTCCATTTTCTCCAGTAACAATTCCAGAAATAATTCCTTTAGTTGTTCCCTCAGTATTATCTCTAAAAGAATTTAATGAAGGTAAAGCTTTACCATCGAAATCAAATAATGTTGTATTAGAAACTACGTTATCTCCAGCCTTATCTTCACTTCCATCTTCAGCTTCTCCTCTTTCCATAGCCCATCCTACTCCATCATAAGCTATCATAACAGGATCCCAATATAAATCTCCTATTATACAATTATTTTCTGCATTTCTTATTCCATTAAATAACTCATCTAAAAATTCCTTTTGCCCTTGTGGAGATGATTCATGACTTTCATTTCCATTATCACTTAATTGCCCTGGCCATCCATCTGGCTTAGTTGGATTCCAGTTATATCCCGTTTCCATAATTAATATTTTCTTATTATATTTTTGTGATAATTCATTAAACCATGGAATTATATCTTCTACATTCTTTTTAGTCCAAAATGGATAATATGAAGCACCTATAATATCATAATTAACATTATTTTCAATACAGCCATCTAAAAATGTAGTATATCTGTTATCCTCACCTGCTTCATCTAAATGAAGTACTACTTTGGTATTAGTGGAAATTTCTTTTACTGCTCTATATCCAGCATTTAAAAATCTTGCTAACTGTTCAAAATTTGATACTCTTCCATATGGATATAATATTCCATACTGCATTTCATTCCCTAAAGAAATATATTCTGGGGTAGTCCCTTGATCTACAAGTTTTTGCATTACCTCTTTAGTATACTCATATACCAATTCTTCTAATTTATCAACAGCAGCATCATTTTCTAATCCCTCTATTTCCTTTCTCCAAGAAGATGGAATTTCTTGTGTTGCACCATTTGGCCACCAATCACTATAATTTAATGTAACTTCTATTTCCATTCCAACTTCTTTTGCTCTTCTTGCACTTTTTAATAAATCCTCTGTATTTTGATATCCGTCTGGTAAATAGTAATTAGGATTTGTTATAGAGCCATGCTCTCTACCTGTATCATTATGTGTTCTTAATCTTGCAAAATTAAATCCACTTTCAGCTAATATATGAAATACATCTCTTTCCTCTCCCTCACTATCATAGAATCTTCCACCTAGGTCTTCTATATAGTTAACCATGGTTAAGTCTCCACCTTTTAAAAACTTATATTCTTCATCAGTTTTGACTAAAGAAATACAATCATAATTTGACCATGTTCCTGCTCTTCCCTTTGAATAAAATCCTATAGTTACTGAATTATTAGTTACCTCAAAATTTAATACAACCTTAGTAAATTCATTTGTTATAGGTATACTTGTCCTTGCTCCTGTTCCCCCAAAATCATTAGCATAAATATAATGTGCTTCTTGATTCCCTCCACTAGCAGCATAAGCTTCTACTCTATAGTATCCATTTTCTATTCCAGTAATAGTCTGCTCTGTCCATACTTCATAATCAGTATCATTCCAATAACCTAAACTATATGAATCATCATATCCCCAGTTATCCTTACCAGTAGCTGCATTAATATCACCCTTTACATTCCAACCATCTAACCAGTTCTTGAAACTACTATTAATTATCTTATTATCCTCAGCCATGGTAGGAATAGTTATTAAAGAAGTAGTATATATTGCAGTTGCAATAATTCCAAAAACCTTTTTCATTATTCTCTTAATCAAAATCCAATATCCCCCTTATACCTGTTATACGTTTTCATAATCATATTTATATTAGCATTATTATTTATTATTAAAATAAGTAAAATCATTAGATTATAGTAATTTAATTGGTAATTTATTTTTAATGAAAAAGGATCTAAATAACAGTAATACACTACTATTATTTAGATCCTTAAAATTATTATTTTATTGTTACTGTATATGAACTATTGAACTTTTGACCTACTTCTAACTTTTCTATTCCAGCTTTATCTTTTAATTCTCCATCAAAATCTTCAAAGTCAGCATGTCCATACCATGGTTCTATACACACAAATGGTGCACCTGTCGCTTTTGTCCATAATCCCATATAAGGGAATCCAGTAAAGTCCATAGTTAACACTTTATTATGATTAACAGATTTTAAACTTATTTTATTAGATTTTAAACTATCAAAAACTAAAGCATCGCCCTTAAACAAATCAAAATTTAACGGTATTATATTATTATTAACCAAACATTGCTTTCTTTCACGCTTTATATATCCCTCTTCACTTATAGGCATTATGTCACAATTTTCTTTTTCATTGAATTCAAAATAATAATCATTTATTATTTCTCCAGCTACCATTGGACACATAAAAGCTGGATGAGCTCCTATTGAAAAATAAATTGTCTTATTATCAGTATTTTCTACTATATATTCTGTTTTAACTCCATTTTCTACCAATGTATAAACAATTTTTAATGAAAATTTATATGGATACACCTTTAAAGTTTCTTCTGAATCAACTAACTCAAAAATAATCTTATCATCTGTTTTTTCAATCATTTCAAACTCTTTTAATCTAGCTAATCCATGTTGTGGTAGATTATATTCTTTACCATCAACTTTATAAGTTCCATTTTTAACCTTTCCTACTATAGGAAATAATACTGGTGCACTATATCCCCAATATCTTTTGTTTCTATTCCATAAATATTCAGTTCCATCTACCTTTGATGTGATATTATGAAGCTCTGCTCCCTGTTTACTTACAGTAATTTTAACCTTTTCATTTTCTAATGTATACAACGTTTTCTTCTCCCCTAACCATATATAATATCCTATAGATAATTATATAATATATTAATAATTTATCATAGCCTAAAAAAACGTATTTAAAATAGTGAATCTTAAATATCTCCTATTCTAAATACGCTATTTTTATTCTAATGTCCCATTGTACCCTAAAATACCTTGACCTAAATTGTATAACTTAGTAAATCCTTCTTCCTCTAACATTTCACATGCTAATGCACTCTTATGTCCAGCTTTGCAATAAACTAAAATAGGCTTATCTTTATTTTCTTTTAATTCTTCAATTTCCCACTCTAGCTCTTCAACTGGAATATTTATTGCATTAGGTATTTTATTTTCCTTAAATTCACTATATCTTCTAACATCTATAATCATTAGATCTTCACAATCTTTAATTAAAGTTTCAGCTTGTATACTGCTAATTGATTTAAATGAACTCATAACTACACCTCTTTAATCTTTACATTTAAATTAATTATAGTAATAATAACTATTATTTACAAGCAATTTATTTCTTTATTGGCTTTACCGCATCTATAATAATTGAAACCATTCCTAAATTATTTTTAGAATTTCTAGTGTCAAATCTATAACTTCTACATATTTTTCCCTCCGATTCATCCCATTCTCTATAATGAAAATCTCCTTGCTCATCACAATATTCTAAAAGTGTAACTTCAAAACCAGCACTTTCAAACACACTTACTAATGTTTTATAATCATATACAATTTTATGTGCATATGCCGGATGATCCTCATGTCCAGGTCCCCCTATTTTAATCATATTTTGATACCATTCATTTCTAAAGTTTTTATCAGGAACTGCACACCTTATATATCCACCTGGCTTTAAAAATTTATAACAATTTTCTGCTGCCTTTAATCCCTCTTCATAAGTTAAATGTTCCCATACATGTTCTGCTAAAATTGCCTCTATCTCATTATCCTTTGTAATATTTTCCCATTGCTCTATTGATAATAAATTAAACTCACTTTTCTGAGTTGAAACCCATCCATCATATTTTACTTTTCCTGCTCCTACAATTATTCTCATAATACTTCTCCCCTAATACTCTACAAAAAGTGTATAATTATATAATTTCTAACAAGCACTTTATACAAATAATTTAAAATTTATTATTATATTCAACAATATATATTTTATACCATTTTTGTTTTGTAAGTAAATATTTTTGACTCTTTTCATAAAAATGATCATAGTATATAATTATTTAGCAATTTAACACCTCAAAATTCATAGTAGTTGCTAGAAGTATTAAAAGTATTGCAATAAAACTTTTATAAGTATTTCTAATTTCTTTCTCATTTCTATTTTCTCCAGTTTGTGATAAAGCTGTTTTATAGTTATCAAATAAAATCCCCGTAAAAATTGATGTTACAAATAAAAATATTATATTAGCACTTTTGGGTTCTTCAGTTAAATCTTGTAATGTTTCTGCATAATTCGTAGAATTTAATTGATCTAATATCCTTACCTTTTGCCATTCAAGATATAGTATATTAAGTATAGAAGCATATATAATCAAGCTAATTCCAAACTCTGACAAATTAGTAATTCCTATCTGCTTAATTAGCTGATTTTTTTCTTCCTCTGTAATAGTAGAATTATCATTTGAATTGCTTTTAGTCTTCTCATTAGTAGTATTTAACTTATTATTAACTTTATATCTATTATTCTTATTTTTACATTTTTTCATATATCTAAATTAAAAATTATTCTTCATTACATGATATTCAAATTAAAATATACAGTTACATATATACTGATTCTATCTTCTTACTACTAATATATTTTATGTAAATATAGAAATATATAATATTTTTACTTATTTATTTTTTATAGATTAAATTTATCTATTGTTATATAATTTAAAATTTCTTCTCTCTTATATAAATTTATCATTTTGGAATCTATTCCAATATCTTTTTAATAAATTATCATTTTATCATTGTAAATATTTTACACAAAGCGTATAATATTATTACTCGAGGGGATTTTTAGGAGGTTTTTTCATGGAAGATAATCGTAATAGTACAAAAGATTCATTTCAAATCTTTTTAACAGAAAGAAATATACCCGATCCAGATGAAATGTTAGGTAAAGCTTTAAAATATTTAAAAGATAAAGGTAAAAATGTTTCATTTAAAGGATTTGATATAAATAACATACCAATTGTTGAAATAGAGAATATACTATATAGTTTTGATAAATGCTTTGGTCTTTGGCAATCAGCTAAATTCACTAAATTTCAAGGTATTCTTTCAGATAATCTTATAGATAGCAAAAAATCTAAAATAGAAAGCTTTTACTCTTAAATCTATAATTTATTCTTCCTTTTATTAAAACTATTTTTGTTTTATATCTATAGCTTTTATGCTATAATGTCTATGTAATTGTTGTTAATATAGTATAATTTATAATAAAAGGAGTTTTTGCAATGGGTTTCAAAGATAAAATTACTAAATATTACTCTGATGCATACATGGATAAATATGGAGATAGAATGACAAGTGTTTCTGGTACAGTTTTATCAGTTAAAACAGAAACTAAAAGTTTTCTAGGAATTTTCAATAGATTACATGTTTGGCTAGTTGTTAAATCTGATGCGGGTAAACAAATAGCTAAATGCGAATATAAGAGAAATAGATGGTTTAAAAAGCCAGAATTTATTGATATATCTCAAGGTCACAAGATAATTGTTATGGGAATTAAAGGTGAGAAAGGTAAAGCAAATTCTGAAGTTGTCACAGCTTCAAATATTGCAAACTTAACTACAAGAAAAGACTTACACCCATTTGATCATAGCCAAATAAAAAAAGCTAGACAACAAGCTACTAGAATGAGAACTAGATAGTTAAAATACAAAAAGAGATTTGAGACTGTAGATAATTTTGTGTAATATAGTTTCTTACAAATTAAATATTACTGGAAATTTTGATTTCCAGTAATATTTTTTTATTATCTAGAAATACTAATAATGGGTTATTCTGTTCTTTTATATTATCTAACAAAAATTAGATAATATACGTAAATTTTATAAAAAGTACAAGCTTTTATGCTAATTCATCTTTTAATTCTTCATTAAAAAATAATGTTAGCTCCGCTAGCGTAGCACCCCAATTTGGAGTTGGTTGAGTCCATTTTTCCATTATTTCCATAGTCGCTAGATATACACATTTATTTAAAGATTCATCTGTAGGAAATATGGTTCTAGATTTAGTATATTTACGCACTTGCCTATTGAATCCTTCAAGTGCATTAGTTGTATAAATTATCTTTCTTATTCTAGGAGAAAAAGCAAAGAACGTAGATAGGTTATTCCAATTGTTATACCATGAATCTATAACCATTCCATAACTATTTCCCCAAGTATCTTTCAATTTATCTAGCTGCGCTAACGCAAGTTCTTCTGTAGTAGCTTTATAGACTTCTTTTAAGTCTCTCATAAATGCTTTTTTATCTTTTGAAGCTATGTATTTAATAGAATTTCTTATTTGGTGAACAATACAAGTTTGTATATTAACTGATGGAAATACAGTTTGAATAGCTTGTGGCAATCCCTTTAATCCATCCATACATGCGATTAAGATTTCCTTTACACCTCTATTCTTTAAGTCATTACAAATGCTTAACCAGAACTTAGCTCCTTCAGCTTCATCAACCCATAGTCCAAGAATATCTTTATATCCTTCCATTGTATATCCCAAGCAAATATATACAGCTTTATTAACTATTTTTCCATTACTTCTAACTTTAAAGTACATAGCATCTAAATAAACTATTGGATATATCTTATCTAACATTCTATTTTGCCATTCGGTAGCGGTAGCTATTACTTTATCTGTTATTTTAGAAACCATTGATGGTGATATTGTTATTCCATATAGATCTTCTATTTCCGCCTGAATATCGCTAGTAGTCATTCCTTTGGCATAAAGAGAAATTATTTTTTTATCCAATTCATTGCAAACAGTTTCGTATTTTTTTACAATTTGAGGCTCAAACTCAGCTTTTCTATCTCTAGGAATATCCAGATCTACATCACCAAATGAGCTTCTCAAATTCTTTTGACTATATCCATTTCTATAATTTCTTTCTTCAGGTTCAATATTACTTTGTCGTTGATATTTATCTCTACCAAGATGTTCATCCATTTCTGCTTCAAGTATATTTTCTAATACATCTTTGACTAGTTTTTGAACGAGCCCGTTCTTTCCAAGAACGTCATCGATTGTTTTACACTTTTTAACTTCCTCATTGTAATCAAAGTTGATTTCATTTCTTCTTGTCATTAAAAACCCTCCTAAAAATCTCTATAGTATATTATTCCAAATCTACCAACTTATCATACGAAAAAAGAGTAGATAGATTTGTGTTTTACACAAATTCATCTACTCTCCCAGAGATTTTGCATTTTACAAAATCTCTTTTTATCTTTTATTTACAATGTTCACATTTGAAATCTTTTCTACTTTCATATACTGTTCCTCTGTTTATTACCTTACTTCTAGCTAATGTTCTACAAGTACTTTTTGCATGATAAGTTTTTCCTCTTGGAGTCCAATATACTATATCTTTTTCTTTTATTTCTTCCTTGAGGTTTTCTACACTTTCTTTATTTTCTATTAATTCATTTTTTTCCTCATTATTTATTTCATTTATATTCTCTTTTATATCTATATCTTCTACATCTTTACTTTCTTCATCTATTACAGTAATAGCCACTTCACTTAATAACTCATTACATATATCAATATTATTTTTATCATTAATAGATTCTATATTAGTTGGTTTAACTATCTTTTCTTCTATACTATTAGTTTCTATCTTATTATTTTCTTTACTCCATTTTTTAAAAATAGATAAAGGTAAACTTTCAATAACTGTTACTCCAACATTATTTCTTGAAAAATCTCCTTTAAAAATATATATAATACAAATCACAACTATTATCGCTATTATTATCTCAAACATTTTTATTTTCATCCTATCTATATTAATTTCTAATTATACTTATAAATTACTTAACACCTTTGATTATACTATTAACACTAGTATTAAATAAAGTACTATTATGAATATTATTTACTTATTAGATAAAAACTTTTGTTATTTTAAGGATATTAATAAAACCACACTTTATATTAAGGAAATATATAGTGTGGTTAAATACTTTATACCTTTATTAAATTATTAAAACACCACTAATTCAGTTTCATTAATAGCCTTTTCCACCATTGCATCAACATCTAAAACAGATTCTGCTTTTCTCATTGCTTCTAATTGTGGCTTAGTCTTAGGATGCTTTGGTACGAATATTGTACAACAATCTTCATATGGTAAAATTGAAGTATCATAAGTTCCTATTTCCTTTGCAATGTCCATAATATCACCTTTATCCATTGCAATTAATGGTCTAAATACTGGTCTATCTGCACAATCAGTGCTTACTATTAAACCTTCCATAGTTTGACTAGCAACTTGACCTATACTTTCTCCACTTGAAATTGATTGTACTCCATACTTTTCAGCTAAAACACAAGCACATCTCATCATAAATCTTCTCATTAATATAGTTAATTCATCTTGTCTGCATTTTTCCATTATATCTAATTGAATTTCTGTAAATGGTACTATATATAAATTAACTCTTTCTGTATAATTTGAAAGTATTTTAGCTAATTCTTTAACTTTATCCTTAGCTCTTTCTGAAGTATATGGATGGCTATGGTAATATACACAGTTAAGTTCTACACCTCTTCTAGCCATTAAATATCCAGCTACTGGAGAGTCTATTCCACCTGATAACATAAGCATTGTGCTACCATTCATTCCATATGGTAATCCTCCAACACCCTTTATTTTATCCCTGCTTGTAAATACATATGCTTTTTCTCTAATCTCAATATTTACTAAGCATTCTGGATTCTTAACGTCAACTTCTAATCCACCTCCAAAATGATGAAGTACATATCCTCCTACATCTCTAGAAGTTTCAATAGAATTTAATTGAAACTTTTTATTTGCTCTATTTGTTTCTATTTTAAATGTCTTTGGATCAGCTTCTTTTACTTTTCTTAAAGCTTCTTCTTTTATTGCAGTTAAGTCTCTTTCTACTTCAGTAACTATACATACTTCTGATACTCCAAAAACTTTTCTTACCCTTTCTACTGCCGCATCTATATCTTCAGCTTTAATAAATCCTCTTCCTTGATCTGTAACAAATTCAAATTGTAATCCAGAAAGTTTCTTTTCTATATTTTCTTTTAATTTTCTTTCAAACTTCCCTCTATTTAATCCCTTTAAGAATATTTCTGAAGCATATTTAACTAATATTAATTTATTATTCATCTTTTTACTCTCCTTAAAAACATTAATGACTTTTTCAATACATCAATTGTATAGTCTACTTCTTCCTTTGTATTTTCGTATGAGAATGAAAATCTTATAGCAGATTCAACTTCTCTATTATTTAATCCTAAGGCCTTTATTACATAACTTCCATGAACAGAACTACTTTTTGATGTACATGCAGAACCAGTAGCAACGTATATTCCTGATTCCTCTAATAAGTGTAATAAAACTTCTGCCCTTACTCCTATGAAAGATACATTTAAAATATATGGACTAAATCCTTCTATTCCGCTATTTATTCTAATATCTTTTATTTCTTTTAATCTTTCTATAAAGTAAGCTTTAAGCTCAGAAACTTCTTTATATCTTTTATCCATATTTTCAAAAGTAATTTTAGCAGCTTTTTCAAAGCCAATTATTCCAGGAAGATTTTCCGTTCCAGCTCTAAATCCTCTTTCTTGGCTACCACCTGAAATAAGTGAATTTAATATTATTCCTTTTTTTATGTAAACTAATCCAGCTCCTTTAGGGCCATGAATTTTATGTCCTGCTACTGTTAATAAATCTATTTTAGCTTTATTAACATCAATATGTAACTTCCCATAGCCTTGAACAGCATCTACATGAAATTTCGCCCTAGAGCTTCTTTCCTTTATTAGATTTCCTATAGCCTCTAGGTCTTGTATAGCACCCATTTCATTGTTAACATACATTATTGATACTAAAACAGTATCCTTACTTATTGCTTCTTCTAAATCTTCTAATGAAATTCTTCCTTCACTATCTACATCTAAATATGTAATTTTAACACCTTTATCTTCTAACTCTTTACATGTATTAATTATTGAATGATGTTCAAAAGTAGTTGTTATAAGATGATGTCCTGGTTTTAATAATCCTTTTAAAACAAGATTATTTCCTTCGCTTCCGCCTGATGTAAAATAAATCTCATCTTTATTGCATTTAATAGTAGATGCAAAATACTCTCTAGCCTCATTTAATCTTTTCTCACAGTTCATTCCTATCTTATGTAAAGATGATGGATTGCCAAAATACTCCTTCATACCTTTACTTACTTCTTCTATTACTTCATCATAAGGCATTGTAGTAGCACTATTATCAAAATAAATATTCAATGACAATCACTCCTTTCTTTTAGTATTTACATAATAAGTGAAATTTAAAATTTTAATTTTACAAATTGAACTTACAATTTTAGCACTTGAAAAAATTTTCTCATATTAATTTAAAATTCTACCATTTACTTTGCAATAAGTAAATAATTTATAGAATAAAATCTAGTATTCCCATCATTTTTCTATGAAATATATAAATTTCCATAAAAAAAGAGCTTGTTACTATTCTAGCAACACTGCTCTTTAACTTTTATTCCATTGCAATAAATTCAACTTTATCAACAAAATCTAATTTTTTTAAATCTTCTAGCATTTTGCTTAATTCAATTTTCATAGTTGATATATCAATGGTCAAACTTAAGTTTGCTAAATTATTAATTGGAATACCTTGATCTATGGTTAAAATATTTCCACCTTGCTCAGAAATAAGATTTAATATATTAGAAAGTACACCTTTTTCATGCCCAATTATCATATTAAAAGTTGCTTTTCTTCCATTAGACATTTGAGAAAACTCAAAAACATAATCTTTGTACTTATAATAAACACTTCTACTTATTCCTGCTAACTTAGTAGCTTCAGTAATCTCCTTTACCTTACCTTCTTGTAAGATTTTTTTTGTATTAATTACCTTTTCAAATACCTCTGGCAAAACCTTTTTATCAATAACTAAATAATCACCGTTCATATTATTCACCTTTCAAAATTTTTGCCCCATGTTTATCTATTTTCAATTCCTTAATATCCCAATTAATATTTTGTTCTTTCATAAAATCCGTAAAATAATTTACAAATTTTGTATTCTCATTATCTACTATTGCCATTAATGTTGGCCCTGCTCCACTTAAGAAACAACTAAATGCTCCAAGCTCTAATGATTTATTATAAACTTTATCAAAATTATCAATAAGTTTACTTCTAAATCTTTCATGAATTCTATCTTTGGTAGCTTCCTTTAACAAAGCATAATTTCCATTTGAGAAACATGATATTAAAAGGGCAGCCCTCCCTATATTATAAATACAATCTCTAAATGGAACTTCTTTAGGCAATATTTCCCTAGCTTTTTCAGTTGAAAGTTTAAATCTTGGAATTAATGCAATAAACTTAATCCCATCTTTAACTTCTACACAATTATATACTGTCTTTTTATTATCTACCATTATAGTAGAAATTAATCCTCCAAAAATAGCTGGACATACATTATCAGGATGTCCTTCAATATCAACAGCTAAGCTTAATATCTCATCTCTGTTTATTTCTCTGCCCATTAATGCAAAAGCCCCTATAATTCCTGCTACTATACAACTTGAACTTGAACCTAGGCCCCTTGATATTGGGATATCTTGCTTTATTATTTTAATCCTTATACCATTAAATTTAAAGTCATATTTATCAAAAACTTTCTTTATGGCCATAAAAATAATATTATCTTCATTTTGAAATTCTTCTTCAAACCCTTCAAAGAATAACCCCTTATCCTCTTTAAGTTCAAACTCATATTCATTATATATATTTAAGGCAATTCCCAGCGAATCAAATCCAGGCCCCAAATTGGCTGATGTCGCTGGTACTCTTACCTTAATCATTCTTAGCTCTCCTTAAAAAATTAAGCAAACTATCTGTCATTTTATCCTTATCACATATCTCCTTATGAAGTACTTCTTTTTTATCTAAATACTTTAGATTATTAGGTATATTAGTGTTGGTATTATCGCTTAATATATTTAGTATTTCAAAATCATTTTTTCCACTAATATCTATTCCTAAAGCATTGCAAATACTTCTTGGAAATTTATACGGACTAGCCGTTGATGCAATTAATGCCTGTCTATAATCTGAAGTTTCCTTTCTATACTTATCTAATACTACATAGCCCACTGCAGTATGGGTATCCATTAAATAGCCTTCATTATCATATGCATATTTAATAGCATTATAAACTTCATCAATATTTGCATAATCACCATAAAAATCCGTTAAAAATTCTTTAGCATTTGATGAAATTGAATAAACCCCTTTTGAATTCAATTCCTCCATAAGCTTCTTAGTCTCTACTGAATCCCTGTTATTAGCCTCAAATAATAATCTTTCTAAATTTGATGAAATTAAGATATCCATAGATGGTGATTCTGTTAGTATTAACTCTCTTCTCTTATCATATATTCCATTCTTTAAGAAGTCTGTTAATACATTATTTTCATTTGATGAACATATTAACTTTCCTATAGGTAGCCCCATTTTTTTCCCATAGTAAGCTGCTAATATATTCCCAAAGTTCCCTGTTGGAACCACTATATTTATTTTATCGCCCTCTTTTATTTTTTGCTTATTGACTAAATCAAAGTATCCATAGAAGTAATAAACAATTTGTGGTATTAGCCTTCCAATATTAATTGAATTTGCAGAAGATAATAAAAAACCATCTTCTTTTAACTTCTTCTTCAATTCATTATCCCCAAATATTGACTTGACTCCACTTTGTGCGTTATCGAAATTGCCCCTAATTCCCATTACTTTTACATTATTACCTTCTTGTGTTACCATTTGCTTTTGCTGAATTGCACTTACCCCTTTTTCTGGATAGTAAACTACAACCCTAAATTCATCTACATTGCTAAACCCCTGCAATGCAGCCTTGCCTGTATCACCAGATGTTGCAGTTAATATTACTATCTCTTCATTGATATTTTCTTTTTTCTTTGCAGCTTTCATTATTTGTGGTAAGAATAAAAGTGCCGCATCCTTAAAAGCTGATGTAGGCCCATGATATAATTCTAAAAAACCTTTTTCTTCTCTTACAAAGAATTTACCACTATAGGCTTCTCTTATTACCCCTTTTAAACTTTCATCACCTATATCATCAAAAAACTTCCTAATTATCTCATATGCTAACTCTTCATAAGAAAGCCCCATTTTCTTTTTTAAATTATCATATAATCTTGGAAATTCTACTGGTACATATAATCCTCCATCATCAGCAATCCCCTTTATAATTGCTTCAGAAGATGAAATAAATTCCCCTTTTCCTCTAGTGCTTATAAACTTCATTTTACACCTCCATAACTTTACTTATTTTTCATCCTTCTGTATTATATTTGTATTTTTAAGCAAGAATTACCATATGAAAATTTTACCATGTATTTCTATTAAATACAAGTGTTTTTTTCTTGTAAACATTTCAAATTTATATTTTTTTATTTTTTCCAATAAAAATAGACTATCTCCACTAAACTACTCCTCATCAACATAAAGAAAGAGCTATTTATTCTAGAGATAATCTATTTAAAATTACTTTTTAGATTTTATAAGAAGATATACACTGTTTATTAAGAATATTATTCCTGAGAAAAACATTACTAATAGCCATTGTCCCAAATTTAAAGCAACTGTATTAAATATTCCTCTTAAAAATGGAATATATAATATGCCACATATCATTGTAATTGAAATTATTGCTGCTCCTAATAGATATATATTTGATAATATATTTATTTCAAATATAGAATGTCTTTCTGATCTACACTCAAAAACATGTAAAAGTTGAGACATAACTAATGTACATAATGCAATTGTTCTACAAGTTGCTAAATCCATTCCATAATATCTACCAACCATAAATGATAATAAAGTACAAATTCCAATTAAACATCCTCTAACAATAATTTTTTCCCAAAGACCTCTTGCAAATATGCCTTCATTCTTTTCTCTTGGTGACTGTCTCATTATATCTTTATCTGCAGGATCAATTCCTAATGCAATAGCTGGTAATCCATCTGTAGCTAAATTTACAAATAAAATTTGTATTGGTGTAAGTGGATTTGGTAAATAAAATAATGATGCTAAGAACATTGTTAAAACTTCACCTAAATTACAAGATAATAAATATCTAATAAATTTTCTTATATTATCATATATAATTCTTCCTTCTTCAACAGCAGATACTATTGTTGCAAAATTATCATCCATTAAAACCATTGATGCAGCCTCCTTAGTAACATCAGTTCCTGATATTCCCATAGCAACTCCAATATCAGCTTCCTTTATGGCAGGAGCATCATTAACACCATCACCAGTCATTGCAACTATATTATTATTCTTTTTGAATGCTTTTACTATTCTTAACTTATGATTTGGAGATACCCTTGCAAATACTCTTAACTTCTCTACTCTTTTTACTAGTTCTTCATCAGTCATCTTTTCTAATTCATCACCAGTAATAGCTTGATCATCTGTAGTACAAATATTAATGCTCTTTGCAATTGCTAATGCAGTATTTTTATGGTCTCCAGTTATCATTATAGGTTTAATTCCTGCCATTTTACATTTTAATACAGCATCTTTAACTTCAATTCTAGGAGGATCCATACTTCCTGCAACTCCTAAAAATATTAAATTTTCTTCAACAGAGTTATTTTTAACTACATGTTCCTCTTTATAAGCTGCTGCTATACATCTTAAAGCTCTATTAGACATAGATTCAATATAACTATAAATTTGCTTTTTCTTCTGAGCTGTAAGAGGTTTTATTTTACCATTTTCTAATACAGCATTACATCTTTCTAATACTCTTTCAGGTGCTCCCTTCATATAGCAAGTTTCTTTACCATTTGCATTCATTATTACAGTCATCATTTTTCTAGTAGAATCAAACGGTATTTCAAATATTCTGTTAGCTCTTGCAATAAAGCTTTCGGCTTCACTTGTATCTTTAAAAAACACTTTAACTAAAGCTGTTTCTGTAGGATCTCCCATAAGAGCTTTATCAATATTCTTAATATCATAGTTATAATTTGTATCATTACAATATACAAAAGCTTCTTTTAATTTTTCACAACTACTTAACTTTTCTTTATCTAACTCATAAATTTTTCCATTTGTTAAAATTTCTTTTACAGTCATTTTATTTTGAGTCAAAGTTCCAGTTTTATCCGAACAAATTACTGAAGTACACCCTAAAGTTTCAACTGCTGGTAATTTTCTAATTAATGCATTTCTCTTAAGCATCCTGCTTACACCTAATGCTAATGCAACAGTAACTATAGCAGCTAACCCTTCTGGTATTGCTGCAACAGCTAATGATACACCTAAAAGGAACATTTCAGTAATATCATTTCCTCTTAATATTCCAAGAGCAGTTACAATTACGCATACTATGACACAAACCACTACTAATATTTTCCCTAAAGAATCTAGCCTTTCTCTTAAAGGTGACTTTTCTTCTTCTATGTTATCTAAAAGATTTGCTATTTTACCCATTTCTGTTTCCATACCTATAGAATCAATTAATAGCAATCCTCTCCCCTTTAAAACTATTGTTCCCATATATCCTTCATTTTTTCCTTTGCTTGTATCCTTAGATATACCTACTGATTCCCCAGTTAATAAAGACTCATCTACTACCACATTAGCAGCATCAATAAATGTTCCATCAGCAGGAATTCTATCTCCAGCTTCTAATATTACAACATCTCCAATTGTTAATTCCCTAGAATTTATAACTTTAATATTTCCATCTCTTATAGCTTTACAAGTTGGTGCTGCCATCTCCTGTAATGCCTCTAATGACCTTTCAGTTCTAAACTCTTGTACAAAACCTAATATTGCATTTACAATTACTATAATAAGTATCGTTATTGCATCTGCCTTGTCACCAATAAATCCTGATATAATAGTGGCACCCATTAATACCCATACTAAAAAATCATTAAATTGAGATAAGAAAATCAAAACCGGTGATTTTTTCTTTTTATGTTTAAGTTCATTTAAACCATAGGTTTTAATTCTTTTTTCTGCTTCTCTAGTACTTAATCCTCTAGTAAACTCCTTTTCCTGTATCACTCTTTCTCCTCCTCATTAAGAACTCTTGTATATATATATTAATGTTTATGTAATACTATGAATAATTAAGTTAAATTTCTATTTAATATACTTTACATTTTTATTTACAAATTACATTTAGAAATATAGAATAGTAGTATGCAAAAATATGTATAAAGCTGTTGATACTATAAATTTTTAAAATATCATTTTGATAATTTAAAAATTTTTTAAGGTTGCCTTTATCAACTTTGAAAATTAATTGCTTTATTTATCTAAATATACTAAGGAGGGCATATTACATGAAAGATATAATTTATGTAACTGGTCATAAAAATCCAGACTCAGATTCAATATGTGCAGCTTACGCATATTCTGAATTTAAAAATAAAATTGGTGAAACTGAAACTGTGGCTTGCAGACTTGGTAATGTAAACCAAGAAACTCAATTCATACTAGATTATTTTGATGCAGAAGCACCAAGATTCTTAAACACAGTTAAACTAAAAGTAGAAGATTTACAATTTGATAATATAAGTCCTATTTCTCCTGATATCTCATTAAAAACTGCTTGGACAATCATGAGAGATAAAAATATAAAGACTTTACCTGTTGCAGATGAAAATGATCATTTATTAGGAGTGTTATCTGTTGCTAATCTTACTTCTTGCTACATGGATATCTGGGATAACAGAATATTAGCAAAAAGTAATACAACTTTAGATAACATACTTGATACTTTATCTGCTAAAGTTTGTTATACAAATGAAGATACAAAACAATTCCCTGGTAAAATAGCAGTTACAGCTATGCAACCAGATACTATGTCTGAACATATAGAAGCAGGTGATATTGCTATTGTTGGTGATAGAGAAGAAGCTCAAGCTGAATTAATTAATCTTAATGTTTCATTAATGATAGTTACTGGTGGATATGCTCCATCTGAAAAAATACTAAGCTTAGCTAAAGAACATGGAGTTACTGTAATAGTTACTCAACATGATTCATTCACAGCTTCAAGACTTATTGTTCAAAGTATACCTGTTGGATATGTAATGATTAAAGAAAATATAGTTTCTTTCACAACTGATGATTTAGTTGATGACATAAAAGGAATTATGAGCGAAACTAGATTCAGAAGCTACCCTGTTTTAGATCAAAATGGAAGAGTTGTTGGTACTGTTTCTAGATACCACTTAATTTCTAACCACAAGAAAAAAGTTATCCAAGTTGACCATAATGAAAGAGGTCAATCTGTTGATGGATTAGAAGATGCTGAAGTAGTAGAAATCATAGACCACCACAGAGTTGCTGATATTCAAACTAATAATCCAATTTACTTCAGAAATGAACCAGTTGGAAGTACTTCAACAATAGTTGCTAAATGCTTCTTTGAAAATGGTATTAGACCATCAAGAAAAGCTGCAGGACTTCTTTGTGGAGCAATAATCTCTGATACATTATTATTCAGAAGCCCAACTTGCACTCCACAAGACAAATATATCTGTAAAAAGCTTGCTGAAATTGCTGGTATAAATATAGACGAGTTTGCAAAAGAAATGTTTAAAGCTGGAACTTCATTAAAAGGTAAAACTGTTGAACAAATCTTCAACACAGACTTTAAACCATTCACTATTGAAGGTACTAAAGTAGGTATTTCTCAAGTTAATACAATGGATATTGAAGGATTTATGCCTTTAAAAGAAGAAATGTTAAACTACATGGATCAAAAAGCTAAAGAAGCTGGATTAGAAATGGTTATGTTATTATTAACTGACATCTTAAACGAAGGTTCTGAAATATTAGTTACAGGTGCTAAACCTGAAATAGTTGAAAAAGCATTTAAAGTTACTTTAAAAGATAAAGGTGCCTTCCTTCCTGGAGTTCTTTCTAGAAAGAAACAAGTTGTGCCTCCAATAACTAATGCTATAACATCTTAGTATAAAAAATGAGTGTATCCATATGATACACTCATTTTTCTTACTACTCATTATCAATTACAATACCTAGTTTAGTGGAAATTATGGTGTTCAGTTTATTTATTGAAAATGTTAATGTCATTATTTGCTTTTCCAATCGTATTAATAAATATGCACTAATAGCTACCGGAAAACCAACATTGGCAATTAAATTAATAAGTTCACTTATCTCCATAAAATTACCTCCCAAAATAATTATTACACTTAATATATATCCAGTAACTATCATTTTTTTATTTTAATTTTAAATTATTCTTATTGTTCTAATTCCTCATCCTTAATATACTTATCTACATTTTCACTTGTTATCTTTTTATAAGTTGTTTTAAACTGACGTATATTACTAAGTTCCTTTAAAAGTTTAGAATATTCATTATACTTTAAATCATATGCAATATCTATAATCATTTCAGCTTGAGCTATATAATCATTAAAAACAGTACCCTTTAAAGTACCATCTTTTATAGAATTTAATGCTTCTGGTATCCCATCAATGCCTACTATAATTGGTCTATCATCTATCTTTATCTTAGCATTTTCAAATGCTGATATTGCTCCTAACGCCATATCATCATTATTGCTAAAAACAACCTCAATTTTATCACCAAACTCATTAATCCATTGAGTTGTTTTTTCATAAGCTTGTGAACTTTGCCAATTTGCACTATCACTTGCTAATTTCTCAACTTCAATCCCAAAATTAGTTATATTTTTTATTGTAGAATCAGTTCTAATAAGTGAATCCTGATGCTCCGGTTCTCCTTCAAGCATAACATACTGTATCTTTCCATCATTATTTTTATCAACACTACTATTATTTTTATTATATTCATCTAATACTATATCACCTTGTATAGCACCTGACCTTTCAGCTTTCGCTCCTACATAATAAACCTTATCCCATAAATTAATATCCTCTTCTACTGGCTCCCTATTAAAAAATATAACTGGTATATCATATTTTTTGGCTTTATTAATTATTACAGAAGCTGAAGTTCTATCTACTATATTAACACATATAATATCATAATTTTCACTTAAAAACTTATCTACTTGGCTATTCTGCAATGTTGAATTTCCCTTAGCATCAGCAACATTTATAGTAATTTTAGATTTAGTTTCATTTTCTTTTTTTATTACATATTCCTCTATTGTATTTGTCATGCAAGAAATAAACTTATCCTCTTGTTTATACACAGTGATTCCTATTTTTAGCTCATTATTATTTTCAGCTTTAGCTCCAATATTATTACTACAACCTATAAAACTATATCCAATAAGTATGATAATTAAAGTTATCTCATTAACCCTCTTAAACACAATAAATTTTATTCCTCCTCTTATCTAACAAATTGAAATAAAATTCTTTCATTTTTAGGTGAGTACATATCCTCACTTGCTATTACTGTAGATTTTATTGCTTTTGATTCTTCAACTTTTTTTCCAGCTTTAAGTTCAATTGCATTTTTTACAGCTATATATCCAATATTAAATTCATTTTGAACTGCCGTTGCATTTACTACTTCCTCTTCTAATAATGAAATTATTTTATTTGTATTTCCAACTCCCAAAATTAATACATCCTTATTATAATTTTCATTTATAATTTTCTTCTTTAACTCTGCTACTTTCTCAGTAATATCCCTATCCATACATACTATTGCACCTATATTACTTGAATCTAATACTTTATTAAAAAATGTATAATCAACGTAATTTTCAATATTAGATATAACATACTTATGATTACTCTCATCTAATACCTCTAAAACTCCATTATACCTTTCAGAATAGCTTGTACTATTATTATCACTAGTAAAAATCATTATATTCTGATTTTTACTTACATTATTTAAAGTCTCTTCTGCAAGACTTTTTCCTAATTGATATTCATCACACATAACTCTATTAATACCATCTTTTAAATTCATAAAAGATTGAATTAATACAACAGGTATTTTCGTCCTTGCATATTCAACTGCATCCATTACATTTTGGGACTCTATAGGATTTATCAATAATGCATCTACTTCATTTTGACTCTCTCTCTTAATAAGCTCTATCTGTTCTTCTTCATTGTTATCTTTTGATAAGAATAAAAATCTTATATTTGCATTCATTTCTAATGCAGCTTGTTCAGCACCTTCTTTTAATATCATAAAACTTTCATCACTCTTGCCAGATGATATAACTGAAATTTGATAAGTATTATTTTTATCTCTAAATAACAAATCACAAAAAAGTAATATAAAAGATATAAAAAGTAATATAAGTAACACTATTAAATTTATTTTCTTACTTTTTTTCATATTTATTATCTCCATTATTCAAGTACTCTTCTATTAATATACATGGCATATGAATTCTAACTGTTGTTCCTTCATCAAGCTCACTAAATATGCTTAACCCGTAATTATTTCCAAAGCAAATTTTTATTCTTTCATTAACGTTTTTTAATCCTATTCCAGATCCCTTACCATTTATTTTTAGAGTTCCATTTAACATTCCTTCTGCATTTTCTTGTGTCATTCCAAATCCATTATCAATTACATCTATAAATAAATCATTATCCTTTATATATGTTTTAACTGTAATTTCTCCTTCTCCATCCATAAACTCCATAGCATGCTTTATTGCATTTTCAACTAATGGTTGTATAATTAATTTCAAACTACAAAGAGTTAATGTGTTATTATCGCACTCTATAAAATATTCAAATTTATTTTTATAGCGTATACTTTGAATTGTTAAATAATTTCTCACATGTTCAATTTCATCTTTTAATGAAATTACATTCTTTCCCTTACTTAAACTTATTCTAAACAACTTAGCTAAAGCTGTTACCATTTTTATTGCTCCATCATAATTTTCATTTTCTATCATCCATATTATAGAAGTTAGTGTAAAGTTTTTTACACTACTTTTCTTTTAAATTCTTTATATATCAAGGTTTCGCAAGTTTTTTTGTATAAAAAAACAACGACCCCCTAATTT
>SKEA01000936.1_pt1 | contig 23445 bp, 19 predicted proteins | sample 4826601 | NCBI WGS metagenome assembly SKEA01 (sample SAMN11008821, study PRJNA524170) | human gut metagenome | biome: Human fecal sample; material: Feces; isolation source: fecal sample from pouch patient p13, p53 | host: Homo sapiens | place: Israel: Tel-Aviv | collected 2016-07-06 | reverse complement strand
TTCTTTTTGTTGTATCTTTAAATAAATAAAATGGAAATATATGCACAAAAAAATATGAATAATAATAAAAAATATTAAAATAGGCCGTATCTATATTGAATTTATAAATTCAATATGATACAGCCCCATTTGTTATGAAATAAATATATAGGAGGTAGTTATGGCAGTTGAAATTGTACAAGGACATCCCTTTTTTACAAATAAAAATAAGGTTGAAAAGCAATATAATTATTTAACAGAAGATATAGAAACTGATGTAATTATAGTTGGTGGAGGAGTTACTGGAAGCATATTAGGATATTACTTTTCAAGGTAAGGGATAAGTTCAGTAATATTGGAAAAATCAAGAGTAGCACATGGTAGCACTTCAATAACTACATCATTACTTCAATATGAACTGGACAGCAATTTAATGGTTTTAACAGAATATGTTCCTTTAGAACATGCTATAAATTCATATAAGTTAGTTATAAAAGCATTAGATGAAATAGAAAAGTTTATTAAGGAGTATGGAAACAAGTGTGACTATATAAAGAGGGATACTCTTTTATATACAACTAAAAAGTTAGAAAAAGAAGAGTTATATGAAGAATATAAACTAAGAAATGTATGTAAAAAACTATATTATTAAATAAGTAGTTTTGTAAAGTTTAGGAAAACACTTACAGAGTTTATTTGTTAAATAATTACTTAATATGGTATAATTTAATTTATAGGATTTATACTTTATTTATGAATTTTCTACAATTTTAAATTTGAGTAAGTTCCTTAATATAAGGCAATTGTGGGTGAATTATGAATAATAAAAAAGCAGATGTGCATACAGCATTACAAGAAAGTTTTAAAAATTTAATACTGAAGAATAGCTTTGATAAAATAACTATAAAAATGATTACAGATGGGGTAGGACTTATTAGACCTACATTTTATAATCATTACGCTGATAAATATGAAGTATTAGAAGAAATTTGCTATGTTGATATTTTCAAAGGTAGTGAAATGCTTATAGAAAATAAGATGCCTTATGAGGCAATATATTATATGTTTTCAAGGATAGAAAATAATAAAGCATTTTATATTCAAGCAGCAAAAGTAGAAGGGCAAAACTCATTTGAAGAAATAATAAATACTAATTTAATTAAAATTTTTAAAGCATTATTTAAGCAATGTGGAGCAAAAAGTAGTAAAGAAGATAAGTTTTCATCTAGTGATATAGCTGAATATTATTCTAGAGGACTGACATTTATAATATTAAGATGGATAGAGGAAGGAATAAACCTATCTGCAAAAACATTAGCTAATAAATATAAATTATTAGTAACCAATTCATTAGATGATATTATTCATGATTTAATAAATGAAGAGTAAAATAGGAACTTTTTACACAATATATATTATTAATAAGTTAATATATATTGTGTTTTTTTAGTTTAAAATGACATTCTTAAATAAATTGTAAAGAATAAAAAGACAATTTAATAGATTTGTAAAATAGGGACTATAAAGTAGTCCTTTTGTTTATTTATATATACATTCTAGTAAGATTGTAGATTTATTAAATTTCCTTTATTTACTAAAGTTATATTAATAGAATAAAAGTAGATGAATAAATTTATATAAAGTGCTTATAGTATCAGTTAGATTATCATTAGAGTAATTATTTTAATGTTATTTGAGGGGGAGCGATATCCAAATGTTAAGTCCAAAGTATAAAATTCAACAATTTGCTTTAAAACAAGTTTTAGGATATTTAAAAAAAGATCCAGAGAATAATTTACCAAAGATTATGGGGTGGCTAAGAAAATTTGATACAGAAAAAATATATGTGGATCAATATGATATTATAGATGAATATTTAAAAGATCCAGAAAACAATTGGACTAAGTTAATGAGTAATATAATTAATAACGTTCATCCTAATATTGTTCAAACTGTATTCACAAATTTCTTATTGAATGCATCTATTAGGGGATGGACTGAAATACAAAGAAATAAAGATAAGTATGGTCATGAAATACCATTTACAATTCTTGTAGACCCAACTACAGCTTGCAATAAGCATTGTATAGGTTGTTGGGCAGCTGATTATAATAAATCATTAAATTTAAGTTATGATCAATTAGATAAGTTATTTACTGAAGGAAAAGAGTTAGGAATTTACTTTTATATAATGACTGGAGGAGAGCCATTAGTCAGAAAGAATGACATATTGAAGTTAGCTAAAAAACATAGTGATTGTGTATTTATGTTCTTTACAAATGGAACATTAATAGATCAAAATTTCTGTGATGATTTAATTGAAGTAGGAAATTTAGTTCCAACTATAAGTGTTGAAGGATTTGATGATGCAACAGATGGAAGAAGAGGCGCTGGTTCTTGGAAAGATATTATGAGAGCTATGGATCTTATGAAATCTAATAAAATTCCATTTGGATTCTCAACTTGTTTTACTACAGCTAATTGTGACAGTGTTTTATCTGAAGAATTTATAGATTTAATGATAGATAAGGGAGCATATTTCTCTTGGTATTTTACATTTATGCCAATAGGATGCAAGACAGATACATCATTAATGGCAAATCCAGATCAAAGAGAAAAATTATATAGAACTATTAGGGCTTGGCGTAGTACAAAATCTATATTTAATATGGATTTCTGGCATGATGCTGAATATGTTGGAGGTTGTGTTGCTGGAGGAAGAAGGTACTGTCATATTAATGCAAATGGGGATGTAGAACCATGTGTATTCTGTCATTATTCAAATGCAAATATTAAAGATGTATCTTTAATAGAAGCTTTAGGACAACCATTATTTATGGAATATCAAAAGAATCAACCATTCAATAAGAATCAATTTAGACCATGTCCAATATTAGATAATGCACCTAAGATTGCAGAAATGGTTAAAAATTCAGGAGCAAAATCTACAGAATATATAGATCCAGAGGATGTGGATGATTTATGTAAGAAGACTATTAACTATGGATTAACTTGGGCGAAGAGAGCAGAGCCATTATGGGAAGAGAACCTAGAGAAAAAACAATATAATAAAGAAGAAAAGCAAAATAAAAAAGAGCAAGAATTAATAAAAAATAAAATTAATAATCAGTAAATTAATGTATTATTGAATATAATTTATAAATATTGGAATAATTTAATATAGAAGCTTATAAAGCTTTAAACCATTGTTATTAATTATATATTTATTAAATTCTCATATAGCGCCATAAATATACATTAATAACAATGGTTAATTTATTTTATAAACTTAGGAGAGGAGTTAACTATATGGATATAGAGAAAAATTTTTTTAAGACTTTCTTAAAAAATTTTGATGAAATTTCTTTTAGATTAAAGTTTTGGGATGATGAAGAAATAAAAGTAGGACATGATGAGCCCAAATTTAGAATAATATTAAAGGAACCTTTGAAAAAGAAAGACTTATTAACTAGCACTTCATTAACCTTTGGTGAAGCTTATATGAATGGAGATATAGAAATAGAAGGAGATATGTTCACTGTATTCAATGAACTATTAAAATGTATAGATAAATTTTCTACAAATTTTAAAAGTTTAAATAAAATATTTTGTGGATCAACCTCTATGAAAAAGCAAAAGGAAGAAGTTTCATCACATTATGATATAGGAAATGATTTTTATAAAATATGGTTAGATGATACACTGTGTTATTCATGTGCATATTTTAAAAATGAAAATGAATCCTTACATGATGCACAAATGAATAAGATTAATCATATATTGAAAAAACTTAATCTAAGTGAAGGTTTAACTTTACTTGATATTGGTTGCGGTTGGGGTGGATTACTTATAGAAGCAGCTAAACAATATAAAGTTAAAGGATTAGGAATAACATTAAGTGAAGAACAATATAAAAAATTTAAAGAAAGAATAAAAGAAGAGAACCTTGAAGGTTTATTAGATGTAAAATTAATGGATTATAGAGAATTGAAAAAGAGTGGACTTTCATTTGATAGAGTTGTAAGTGTAGGAATGTTAGAACATGTAGGAAGACCAAACTATGATTTATTCTTTGAAAATGTTAATGCTGTATTAAAACAAGGTGGATTATTCTTATTACATTATATAAGTGGACTTAAGGAATCAGAAGGGGATGCTTGGATAAAGAAATATATATTCCCAGGAGGAGTTATACCAAGTTTTAGAGAGATAATAGAAATATCAGCTGATTATAATTATCACACACTTGATGCTGAAAGCTTAAGATTACATTATAAAGAAACATTATTACATTGGGCAAAGAATTTTGATGATAATATAGATGAAGTTAAGAAGATGTTTGATGAAAAGTTTATAAGAATGTGGAGAATGTATTTATATTCTTGTGCAGCTTCATTTAATAATGGAGTAATAGATTTACATCAAATACTATTTGTTAAGGGAGTTAATAATAACTTACCTATGACAAGAGAATATATGTATAAATAGTTTTACTGGATTATAATAATTAAATATATTAAAATATTAGCTAAAAAAAGTGACCTAAGGCCACTTTTTTAACTCTAATATTTTAAATACATCAAATTTTATAATAAAATTATTCACCAAGAATTTCGTTTATAGCATTCTTGTAACCATCTGCTTTTGCACCGAATATTGCTTGAATTCCATTACCAACTTCAACAACACCAGCAGCACCAAGGTTCTTTAATTCGTCCTTATTAACATTTGATTTATCTTTTACTTCAACTCTTAATCTTGTGATACAAGCATCAACAGATACTATATTTTCTTCTCCACCTAAAGCAGCTAATACCAAAGGAGCTTTTTCAGCTATTTCACCTTTACCAGCAGTCTTCGGAGCAGCAGTTTCTGTAGCACCACCCTTAGAGTTTTGGAAGTCAGCTTTAGTGTAAAGTTTAGTTTCTTCTTCATTTTCATCTCTACCAGGAGTTTTTAAGTTTAATTTAGTAATCATGAAATAGAATACGAAATAGTAAACTACAAAGTATACAATACCAACAAGAATAACTGTTAACCATTTAGTTGGAACTCCAGCACCAGCAGGAAGTAATCCAAATAAAGCATAATCAATGAATCCACCAGAGAATGTCATACCTATGAATACATTTAATACGCCCATTAACATATAAGCTAAACCTGCAAATACACAGTGAATTACGTATAATATTGGAGCAACGAATAAGAATGTAAATTCTAATGGCTCAGTAATACCTGTTAAGAATGAAGTTAATGCAGCTGTTGCTAATAATGAACCAACAACTTTTCTTTTACTTGGATTAGCAGCTTTATACATAGCAAGTGCAGCACCAGGTAGACCGAACATCATTAATGGGAATTTACCAGCCATGAATCTAGTTGTTCCACTAACAATTTCACTCATAGTTGAAGCAGAAGCGCCAACTAAATCAGTCATGCTTGATAATTGAACGAAATAAGCAGTGTTAGCACCAGCAACTGTTTGAACTGAACCATTAACTAATACATTAGCCTCAACGAAAGATCCATACCAGAATGGAGTATAGAATACATGGTGTAATCCAAACGGAATTAAAGCTCTTTCAATAAGACCATATAAGAAAGTACCTAAAGCTCCAGCATTTTTAACAAATGTAGATAACATACCAATACCATCTTGAACAACTGGCCATGCAAATGCAAGTAATGCACCAACTAAAGCCATTGTAAGTGAAGTTATTATTGGAACAAATCTAGCTCCTGAGAAGAATCCAATAACTGGTGGTAATTGGATTGTACAAAATCTATTGTGTAATAATGCAGTAACTATACCAGTTATGATACCACCAAATACAGACATATTTAATGTAAATATACCTAAGTTAGTAGTTACATAAGTTCCATAGTCTCCAACTGCATCTGGAGTAAGAACTCCTAATTGAGTAGCACCTAAAGCTAAAAGTGTAGAAACAACTTGGTTCATTACGATAAATCCGAATACTGAAGCTAAAGCAGCAGTACCTTTATCTTTTTTAGCTAAACCAACAGCAACACCAACAGCGAATAATATAGGTAAGTTACCAAAAACTATATCACCTATATTTTTCATAACAGTTAAAACAGCTGCAACAGCTGGAATATTAACAAATGCTATTAGTGGTTCGTAAATAGCAGGTGCATTACTTAATCCCGCTATTCCTAACAATGCTCCACCAACACCTAGTAATATACCAGCAATTGGAAGAGCTGCAATTGGAAGCATTATTGCTTTACCGATTCTTTGTAAAAATTGCATCATTTTATTATTCCTCCTAAAACTAATAATTTAAAATTATAAGATAATAGCATGAACCTAAAATATTTATAAAAAACAAAAAAGGCTCAAATATCTATAAATTATAAACTTATCCCTTATTATTATTTGAGATAAAAAATAATTTATACATATTTAAGCCTTGCCTGCATCACCAGTAACACGCTTGTTTATTCAATTACAAAAAATATAATATCATAGCAAAAAAAAACTGTAAAGGTTTTTTAAAAAAATTTTTTAAAAGAAAATTCATAAATTAAAATTTTATGAATAATGAGCAAAATCATATTGTTTATATTGAGATTTTAAAATTTTATATAGATAATAATAAAATATTAGGGGGATGACCAAAGGGTGTACATAGTTTTATAGGTATTATTAATAGCAGTGTTATTTTTCTAATATAAGTTATTTAAAAGGTGTGTGTAAAAGCTCTTAATAATGTTAAAAGTTATCCACAAAATGTGGATAACTTTTAAAAACTGTTGAAAACTTTTTAAAAGCTATTGACACAATATATTAGGGTATCAGAAAAATATACAACAAGATAGGGGGTATTGTAGAAAAAACACATACAATGTTGAAATAAAAAAATCGAACAGATATTCTTATAAAAAGTTATCAACAATATTAACATAATTGTGGACAAAATCTGTGGATAACATGTCTTTTTACTGAATATAGAAATAAAAGGAGCAAGTTTGAAGTTAAAAGTTGTGGATAACTATTATTAAGAGATATAATATTAAGTAAATAAATGAAGAATATTAATATAAAATGTAATATTTTAAGGAGACAACATGAAATATAATAAAAAAATATTTAAAGCAGAATTTATAAGTAGGCCTAATAGATTTAATGCAATTGTAAAACTTAATGGAGAAGAGATAAAGGTTCACGTACCTAACACAGGTAGATGTAGAGAAATATTAGTACCAGGATGTACTGTATTTTTAAGAGATGAACCTAATCCTACAAGGAAGACCCCCTATGATTTAATAGCAGTATACAAAGGAGAAAAGCTTATAAGTATAGATTCACAAATACCTAATAAAGTAATTGATGAGGCATTAAGAAATAAAAGGATAAAAGGACTTGAGGAATATACTAATATTTTAAGAGAGAAGACCTTTGGGAAAAGTAGATTTGATTTTAAAATATCTACAGAAGATGGAAATGAATATTTTTTAGAAGTAAAAGGTGTTACTTTAGAGGAAGATAGATATGCTAGATTTCCAGATGCACCAACAGAAAGGGGGGCGAGACATCTATTAGAATTAGTAGAGGCAAAGAAACAAGGTTATGGAGCTGGTGTAATGTTTTTAATACAATTAGAAGATGTAAATAAATTCTCACCAAATGATATAAGAGATAAAGAGTTTGGTGAAGCCTTAAGATTTGCTAACGAAAATGGAGTAGATATTTTTGCATATAATTGCATAGTAACAGAGGATACTATAGAAATAAACCAACCAGTTGAAATCATTCTTTAATGAATAGTAGTGTTCAGAACGTGGAGCTGAAAAATTAATGATATAACCTCCAGGAATTGTGTAATTTACGTTAAGAATTTATATTGTTTTTTCCAGAAAAATAGCTAAAGCTTCGAAAGTCACTTATAAGGTTCAAAGTTAGAAGTAGTTACGTGAAAAAAGAAAAAATGAAATATTAATTTGGAAGGAAAATTTCATGTTTCCTGGAAAATAAATATTTCATTTTTCCCCTCCACGTGAAGAGTAATTTAGTTTTCTTCACGAATGATAGTGATTTTTAAAATGTTATCTTTATATGAAACTTTAGCTGAATTTATCATCATTCCAACTAATGTAAGTTCAGAGTCAAATTCACATTCTCCACCAAGATTCCAATAATAATTTTCAACTTCATATTGTCTTGGAGTATTTAAAATCGTAGCTAAAGACTCCAATTCATCTTTTGAAATATTATCCACTTGACCATAGATATTAAAATAAGAATTTTCATCATCAGAGCTTAGATCAATATGAACATCAATAGTTCCTAATTTATAAAAGTAGGCTATTAATTCATTAATAATCTTAATGTTTTTTTCAACTTTAAATTTCATAAGTTAGATCTCCTTTTTAAATGTGGTTATTAATGGAATTAATATCATTGCAACGAACCCTCCAGCTAAACCGTTGTTATAAAGATTAAGACCACCATGTAAATAACCTATATTTGTAACTATATTAACATGAATTATACCAGCTAAAACACCATATTTCCATCCGAATTTACCACAAATAGGAGCAAGTGTTGTTGAAAATAATATAGATAGTATTAAAGAAGGTGAAGTAACTTCATTTATATTAAATATAGCAGCTAAGGTAGCACCAATAACTATAGGAATAGTATTTTTTATGTTTTTACCGAAACATCCAAATCCTATTATAGTAAAGATCCCACATATAGTAGCACCATTTAAATCTCCACCAATAAGAATAACAAAACAAGTGGCTAAGATACCTAATATACCCATATTAATATAAGTAGTTTCTCCAAATAGGATGTAGAAATCACTTATTAATCTACCAGTTTGTTTATTAATATTAGTAAGATTAGTTTTTTTATTTTTACCATAAATAATTCCAATAATAATCAAATAAATACAGCAAATAATAAGTAGAATAAATAAAATTTTATTTGATCCACTATGCCAAATAAGTCTAGAGTCTAAGTTTATACCAAAACCTCTCATTATTGACATTAATAATGTAGCAATTAATCCACTAGCAAATCCAATATTATATAAATTATATCCGTTATGAGCTTTTATACTATGTGAAGCTATAGGAGGCAAAATAAATCCAACTGCAATACCAAGCAATACACCTAAAATTATTGAAATAGGGCTATATTGATTGCTTCCAAAGCTAATTTGACTTACTACAGGTGAAAGAGAAGTACCTAATAAAGCAACTAATATATAATTAAGAAAAGGTTCTTTTTGATATCTAGAAAATAAATATACACCTAGTATAATAGGCCAAATATTGAATATGTTTTTACCTAAAAAAGAAAAACCAGTCATTAACCATAAAGACATTACTGTTGAACCATTAGGTTTAATTCCTATAATAATTAAAAGTAATAGTGACAATAAACTTGTTAGAGCAGCATTTACTAAAGCAGCTCCAATTCCCCCAATTTCCATATAATCAGTAATTAATATATCAGATGATAGTATTATAGATTTTAGACCATGAAAAATTTCAGATGGCGAATCTAAGCAAAAAGCAAAGAAAATAAAAAATAAATACAAAATGGAAAGGATTACATAGGGTGGATAATAATTTTTAAATAACTTCATTTAAGTACCTCCATCCAATTTTTTAGAAAACAACTAATAAATTTTTTGTAGTAGTATATTCTATTAGTTAAATTTAGATAACTATTTAATATAAAATTTAGTTATACATAGAAATATTTTATCAAGGAATTAATAAAATTTATAGACTAAGTGTTAAATTTAATGCAATTTATTATAAACTTCTTTAAAATTTGATTTAAAATAGTATAATATATTTAGAAATTTAGTGATAGGGGTGTTTTAATGGAGATAAAAAAGCAAAAAACTGTTCCTGAGATTAAGGGGCTTTTAAGAAGCCATGTAGTAGAAGTACCATCTTGTATTAGAGATTGCTCAGGAATAAAAATATTTGGAAAGAGAATAAAATCGCTATTATTTACAACTGATGTTGCAATTATAAGAAACACTAATGCAGATGCCATAATAGCTGTGTATCCATTTACTCCTCAACCATTAATAACAGCAGCGTTGGTTATGGCAGCAGATGTACCTGTTTTTTGTGGAGTTGGTGGAGGAATAACTCAAGGTAAAAGAGTAGTAAATCTAGCATTAGATGCAGAGTTTAAAGGTGCCATGGGTGTAGTTGTAAATTCACCTACATCTAATGAAGTAGTTTCAAAGATAAGAAAAACAATAGACATTCCTTTAATAGTTACAGTAGTTTCAGTTAATGAAAATATAAGAGAAAGAATAGAAGCTGGAGCAACAATATTAAATGTATCTGGTGGAAAGAATACTCCTGAGATAGTAAGAAAGATAAAAGAGGAGTTTCCAGATTTCCCTGTTATAGCAACAGGAGGTCCAACTGAAGAAAGCATAAGAAGAACTATAGAAGCTGGGGCTAATGCCATTACTTATACACCACCATCAAATGGAGATACTATGAGTAGTCTTATGGATAAATATAGAGGCGAATAATTAATATGGAATAATATTGAAAATACAGTTGAATAATTTTAGTTATATGGTATCATATTATTAAAGATTAACATATAATATAGAAATTAATAAAATACCTATGTTAGAGGTGCTGCTTATAAAGAGTAATAAATAGGAGTCGGCAGGCATTGATTATTTATGAAAGGTGTAACAGCCGAAGGAATAACTTATGTAAAGGGTTATTTCTGGGTATGCATATAACATATGCATAACTGTCACGGAAGTGGAGTGCTAAAAAGGTGCGATTATTCAATTATTCAATTTAAATAATTGAATTTATTTTAGATAAAAAATTGCATTTTAATAAGCAAAACTACCCTATAGGATTTTATAGTGGTAGTTTTTTTATGTTAATAATTTATAATTAAGTGGAGGCAATAACAATGAAATTATTTGGGGCAATGGAAATTAAAGGGAATGAGCTATTTATAGGTGGAATTAGTTCAACAGAGTTAGTTAGTAGATTTGGTTCACCACTATATGTAATGGATGAAAGTCTTTTAATAGACACATGTAAAAAGTATTATAGGGATTTTAAATGTTTAGAAAATAATAATAGAGTAGCTTATGCAGGTAAAGCATTTTTAACAAAAGCAATGTGTAGGCTTATATATGAACAGGGGCTTTATTTAGATGTGGTATCAGGAGGAGAATTGTATACAGCTTATAAAGCAGAATTTCCTTTAGATAAAGTATATTTCCACGGTAATAACAAGAGTGTAAATGAAGTTGAATTAGGAGTTAAGCTAGGTGTTGGAGTATTTGTAGTTGATAATTTAGATGAAATGAAAAGACTAAATGAAATAGCTAAGAAATATAATAAGAAGCAAAATATATATTTAAGATTAACACCAGGAATAGAGGCACATACTCATGATTATATAAAAACAGGTCAAATAGATTCTAAATTTGGGTTTGCACCAGTTGGAGAGATAATAATGGATGCTGTAAAATTAGCATTAGATTGTGAAAATATAAATTTAAGAGGATTACATTGTCATATAGGTTCACAAATTTTTGAGATACAGCCTTATGAAGATGCAGTTGAGATTATGCTTGGATTTATAAAGGATATTAAAGAAGAAACAGGATATACAATACCTGAATTAGATTTGGGTGGTGGATTTGGTATACATTATACTGATGAAGATAAACCTAAAGAAACAAAGGATTATTGTAGTTCCATACTAAACAAGGTAGATGATGTATGTGAAAAGTTAAATATAGAAAGACCTATTTTAACTATAGAGCCAGGTAGATCAATAGTTGGAAATGCAGGAACTACTCTTTATACAATTGGAGCAATTAAAGAAATTGAAGGGGTTAGGACTTATGTTTCAGTAGATGGAGGAATGACAGATAATATAAGACCAGCATTATATGGGGCTAAATATGAAATGGCTATAGCAAATAAAATTACTGATAAATGTAATGATAGAGTTGCAATAGCAGGAAAATGCTGTGAATCAGGAGATATTTTTGTTAATGATATTTATATTCAAAAACCTGATATAGGAGATATACTAGCAGTATTCTCAACAGGTGCATATGGGTTCTCAATGTCTAGCAATTATAATAAAAATCCAAAAGCAGCAGTTGTATTTGTAAAAGATGGATTAGCTAGAGTTGTATCAAAGAGACAAAGCTATGAAGAACTTTTATCTTTAGAAGTTTAGATTCAGTTTATATTTATATGTTAGAATTAATATTAAGAGCTATATCAAAATAGTTTGATGTAGCTTTTTTTGTAACAAAATTGACATAATAATGATATATAATGAAGAGTAACACTATTAGTTATTAATTAATTATGATATACTTATAAGCAGTTATTAAAGTTATAATAAAAAATGAGCTTCCATTAATAAAAGCTTTTTGAGTAAAGTTTTAAAATTTTATCTTTAATTAATCTAAATACTGAGAGGTGGATTAGGCAATCATTGCTAGTCGTTATGAAGGATAAAAAATTTATAGTAGATAGAATAGAAAATAAATCTGTTGTGTTAGAAGATGAGAAAAAGGATATAATCTTAATAGATATAAATTTGTTTAATAAGCAACCTAAAGATGGTGACGTAGTGGTAATGTGCAACAATTCATTTTATGTAGATGAAAAATCTACAAAAGATAAAAAAAACAAAATTAATAGTCTAATGAAAGGTATGTGGGAAGAATGAGGAAAAAAGTAAAGAAATCAAACTTCTTTAGTGATTGGGTTGTGCCGATAGTAATAGCGGTAATATTAGCCGTCTTAATAAATAAATTTTTAATATTTAAGGTTAAAATTCCATCAGAATCTATGGTACCAACATTAAATGTAGGAGATAGATTATTTGTTACTAGGGTTTATAATCCAGAAAACCTAAAAAGAGGAGACATAGTAGTTTTTTATTCGGAAGAAAAGAATGAAGATATGATTAAAAGATTAATTGGTTTACCTGGTGATGAAGTTGTAATTAATGATGGAATAGTGACTGTAAATGGAGAAACCCTAGAGGAAAATTACATAGGAACAGTTGATAATTATAGTGGAGAATTTACAGTACCAGAAGGGAAGTATTTCTTTTTAGGGGACAATAGATATTGGTCTTTAGATTCTAGGTACTGGGATGAGCCATATATTGATGGAAGTGAAATAAAAGGTAAAGCTCAAATAAAGGTATATCCATGGAAAGACTTTGGAAAAATAGAGTAAATGTTTTTATAGAAAGCTTTAGAGTTTAGTAGGAGATTTTAAAAGTATGAATAATAATGTGAACAATAGAAAAGATGGAGCAAAAAAGAATAATAATAAAAAATTTTTGATTATTTATGCAGTTATAGCCTTCTTATTTTTATATTCATTTTCAACAGCAAAGGAAATGTTAACGACAAAAGAAATTTCTTATAATGAATTCGTTGAAATGGTTGAAAATAATGAAGTTAAAGAGGTTACTGTTGATGGAACAGCACTTGTAATTACACCACAAGATACAAGTGATATGAAAGGAAAAGTTCTTTATACTGGTAATGCAAATAATCCAGATTTAATAAAGTTGTTATTAGATAATAATGTTCAATATTATCCTCAAATAACAAAACAACAATCTGTATTTATGGATTTTATAATACTTAATGTATTGCCGTTAGTATTAATGTTCTTCATAATTAAATTTGTATTTGGAAAAATGGCTAAGAAAATGGGCGGTGGCCCAATGGGAATGGGCATGGGAAAAAGTAATGCCAAAGTATATGTTGAAAAAGATATTAAGGTAAGCTTTGAAGATGTTGCAGGACAGGATGAGGCTAAGGAATCATTAACAGAAATAATAGACTTTTTACATAATCCTAAGAGATATACAGAAATAGGGGCTAAATTACCTAAGGGAGCACTTTTAGTAGGGCCTCCAGGAACAGGTAAAACTCTTATAGCAAAAGCTGTTGCAGGTGAAGCAAAGGTACCATTCCTTTCAGTTTCAGGTTCAACATTCGTTGAAATGTTTGTTGGTATGGGTGCAGCTAAGGTAAGAGATTTATTTAAAGAAGCAGAAAAGATGGCACCATGTATCATATTTATAGATGAAATTGATTCTATAGGTAAGAGTAGAGATAATCAAATGCAAAGTAATGATGAAAGAGAGCAAACTTTAAATCAATTACTTACTGAAATGGATGGATTTGATACATCTAAAGGAATAGTTATTTTAGGGGCTACAAATAGACCAGAAATATTAGATAAAGCACTTTTAAGACCAGGTAGATTTGATAGAAGAGTTATTGTTGATAGACCAGATTTAAAAGGCAGAATTGCAATATTAAATGTTCACTCTAAAGATGTTAAAATGTCACCAGAAGTTAACTTAGAATCAATTGCCAAGGGAACTCCAGGTGCAGTAGGTGCTGATCTTGCTAATATAGTAAATGAAGCTGCATTAAGAGCAGTTAGAAGTGGAAGAGAATTAGTTATTCAAGAAGATTTAGAAGAAGCAGTTGAAGTAATAATTGCTGGTAAAGAAAAGAAAGATAGAATACTTTCTAAGAGAGAAAGAGAAGTTGTTGCATTCCATGAAGTTGGGCATGCGTTAGTAGCTGGATTATTAGAAGGTACTGATCCGGTTCATAAAATAACTATAGTTCCAAGAACAATGGGAGCATTAGGATATACAATGCAACTTCCAGAAGAAGAAAAATATCTTGTTTCTAAGGAAGAATTAATGAATCAAATCATGGTTATGCTTGGTGGTAGAGCTGCAGAAGAGGAAGTATTCAACTTAGTATCTACAGGGGCTTCTAATGATATAGAAAGAGCAACACAAACAGCAAGAAATATGGTTACTATTTATGGTATGACTGAGAACTTTGATATGATGGCTTTAGAATCAGTTCAAAATAGATACTTAGATGGTAGAGCAGTTAGAAACTGTAGTGAAGAAACTTCAACTTTAGTAGATAAAGAAGTTTTAGCAATTATAAGAGAATGTCATCAAAAGGCAAGAGAGCTATTAAGAGAAAATAGAGACTTATTAGATAAAATATCTGAATATCTATTAGAAAAAGAAACTATCTTTGGAGATGAATTCTTTAGATTTGTATATGAAAAATATCCAGAGTTAAAGGCAAAAAGAGAAGAAGAAAAGAAAAGCAAAGAGCTTGAAAATAATAAAAAAGATTCTAATGAAATAGCAGGAGAAGTAAATGAAGATTTACTAGACAAAAAAGTTGCACAAGAAGTAATTGAGGCTGTTGAAAAGGAAGAAGAAAATATTATACAAGAATCATCTGCAGATGTAGAAATAATATTAGATATAGATAAAGAAGTATCTAATAATGATAATGAATCAAAAGATAAATAGGAAATTATAAAAGTAAGGGGTTAAGCTAGAATATTTAATAGCTTAACTCCTTAAATGTCTTATATAATATTTAATAATGCTAAAATTAGAAGTTAATATTAACTTAAATGAAGGGTGTGTCAGTTTGAATAAATTTGAATTTTTACAAGAAGAGCAAAATCTAGAGATAACTTTAGACCTATTAAGCAAAGAGATATTAAATTACATACAAAAAAGAAAAGATGTTGCAGATTACATATTAGAATATAGAAAAAAATTCATTGAAGAATATAGAGATGATGAAGATAAAGTAATGGAATACTTTGATCATGAAAGATATGTAAAAGAGGAAATGTATAGAACCATAGATAGAAAATTAGCTGAATTTACAAAGCTAAAGGAATCACCTTATTTTGGAAAAGTTAATTTTGAAGATGATGGATATGCAGAGCAAATTTATGTTGGTAGATATGGATTAACTCCAGAAGGAAGTTTTGATGCTACTATAGTAGATTGGAGAGCTCCAGTTGCATCATTGTTCTATAAAGGGACATTAGGAGAAACTAGCTATAAATCACCGGATGGAGAAGTGCCAGTAGATATATTAGCAAGAAGACAAATAATGGTTAAAAAAGGGAAGTTAGAAGGGTTCTTTGATTCAGATGTTGATGTTAAAGATGATATTCTTCAAATGATTTTATCATCAAATGCAGGAGAAAAGCTTAAGGATATAGTTATGACTATTCAAAAAGAGCAGGATGAAATCATAAGAGAAGAAAGAATGAAAGTTGTAGTAGTAAATGGAGTAGCAGGTTCAGGAAAGACAACAATAGCTCTTCATAGAGTTGCATATCTTTTATATAATTTTAGAGAACAGTTAGGAGATAAAGTATTGATACTAGGGCCTAATGATATATTTATAGATTATATTGGGGATGTACTTCCTACATTAGGGGAAAGTAATGTTAACCAACAAACTTTTGCTCATTTTGCAATAAAGGAAATTGGCTTAAATGAGTCAGTAGTTGACTTTACAGCTTATTTAGAAGAAGTTTTAAAAGGTAATGAAGAAGTTATAAAGGAAATCAAATATAAAGCTGGTGAAGAGTTTATATCCATCTTAGATAAAAAGTGCGAAGATTTAGAAGAGAATTATTTTAACTTTAAGCCAGTTAAATTCTTTGATGAAGAGGTTGTAGGATTAGAAGAAATTAACGAATTATTTGAAAAACACTATAAATACATGCCTTTATTTAGAAGAAGTCAGAAGATAAAGAGAGTTATTACTTCAAAGCTTAAAGATAAAAGAGATGAGTTAGTAAGAAATTTAAATGCTGAAGTTAATGATAAGCTAGCTAGTCTTTCAGAGGATGAATTAATAATTGAACAAAATAATATAGAATTCCAAAGAAGAATAAGAGTTAGAGAAATAGTTAGAGAACTTATGAAGCAAAAAGAAAATTTAGGAGCTTGGATAGATAACGAAAATATAGTAGATATTTATAAAGAATTTACTAATACTGATGAATTATCATACTTAGATTTACCAGCAATTCTTTATTTAATGATTAAACTTGATGGTAAGAAAACTAAGCAAGATATTAAGCATATAGTAATTGATGAAGCTCAAGATTATAGTATGTTACAATTCATTGTATTAAAAGAATTAACTGGGTGTAGAAGTTACACTATTGTTGGAGATGCAAATCAAAGGTTAATAAAAGTAGAAGAAGAACCAGCTATGCTTAAATTAAAGTCACTATTTGGTGGTTTTGTTAAGAACTATGCTTTAAATAAGAGTTATAGATCTACATTCCAAATTATGGAGTATGCAAGTAAGTTATTAGATGAAAATGCAATAGTACCATTTGTTAGAAAAGGTAAATATGATGTTGAAGAAGTTGAAGTTAAGGATAAAGATGATTTAATAGATACTATTTTAGAAACATTAGAAGAGTATGATGATGAAAATTACGATAATATTGCAATTATAACTAAGGATAAAAATGATCTTAAAAAGATATCACCAGAGCTTAAGAAGTTTACTAAGATTTTAGCTTTTGATAGAGAAGAAGTTATTTATAGAGGTGGTAGAGTTATAGTTCCATCATATTATGCAAAAGGGTTAGAGTTTGATGGAGTTATAATAGTTAATTTTGATGATAATACTGATGATTTAGTTAAATATATCATGGCAACTAGAGCTCTTCATAGATTAAAGGTAATAAATTTCAAAGAAATGTAGAAATATCTGGATAGCAACCAAATAATGGATTTGATTTTATTAATCTAATAAAAATAAAAGAGATATTAAGTAAAATATGTATTCAAAGGAAGAATTTAATGCATAAATAGTAATATTTATTATAAAATATTAAATAAATATACAAAAAAAGCGTAAAATATCTTTACTTAGTTATATAAGTATTGTATATTAAAAAGGTATTAGTTTGACAAGTAGATATGAAGTAGGTAGAGGTTGCGATATTTAAGAGTATGTTTATTGAGGTAAGCACGATGATATAAACAGAAAGGAAATTTCGCCGAAATGTATAGTTGATGCTTTAAGACTATAGCGTTGGGGTTATGCAAAATATGTATGACACTGTCACAAAATTTTTGTGAAGAGCTATCACAACGGTTATATTTTTTATAATAAATGCTTTAATTAAATTTTTTAGTATTTTATTGAATGTATAGTCTTGGGTGATAAGCTCAAGGCTTTTTTATTTAAAAATATAAGAGAGCTAATTAAGTAGAATTATTTTAATTAAATAGCTTTAAAGTAGTATCTCCTTCACACTATCATGTCAAGGTATTGAATCTAGGAGGATAAAGAACTTATGCAAAGTGTAGCAAGTAACGAAAGAAAAGGCTTCTTTAAGAAGTTTAGTAGCGGAATAAAAGTTCCACATACATTAGTTATTATTTTTTCAATAATAATTTTAATGGCAATAGCAACATATATAGTGCCAGGTGGGGCATATGAAAGAGTAGTAAAAGAGGTAAATGGACAAAGTAGGACAGTAGTTTTAAATGGTTCATTTACATTTGTTGAGAATGAATCACAAGGATTGTTCCAGGTAATGCAGGCACCTGTACAAGGGCTTGAGCAATCAGCAGAAATTATAGCATTCTTATTTATAGTTGGAGGAGCATTTAGTTTAATAACTAGAACGAAGGCTATAGATTCAGCTATTGCTAAAGTTGTTAGTATTTTTAAAGGAAATGAGATATTAATAATTCCTATTATATTTACATTATTCTCTCTTGGTGGAGCAACTTTTGGTATGACAGAAGAAGCGATACCATTTATAGCAATATTGGTTCCATTAATGTTAGCACTTGGATTTGATAGTATATTAGCTGTTGGTATAAGTTATTTAGGATGCATTGTAGGATTTGCAACAGCTATGCTTAATCCATTTACGGTAGGAATAGCTCAATCAATAGCTGAAATTCCACTATTCTCAGGTATAATATATCGTACTATTATATGGGTTATAACAACAGCAGTAGGAATTGTATTCTTAATGCTTTATGCAAGAAAAGTTAAGAAAAATCCAGAGTTTAGTCCAATGTATAAATTAGATCAAGAAAAGCGTGAAAAATTAAAGGAAACTCAAAGTGAAGAAATTAAATTTACGCTTGCACATAAAATAATTATTGCTTCAATTGGTGTTTGTTTAGCTGTTATTGTATGGGGAGTACTAAAGAAAGGATTCTGGATTCCAGAAATAGCAGCAGTATTCTTAATAACAGGTGTATTTTCAGCGATAGTTGGTGGATTAAAGGCTGATGAAATGGCAGAATCATTTATAGTTGGGGCTAAAGATATGATTGGAGCTGCAATGGTAATTGGATTTGCAAGAGCTATAGTAATAATAGCTGAAAATGCTCAAATCATAGATACAATATTATATGGGTTATCATCATTCATAGGTAAATTACCATCATTATTGGCTGCATGTGTTATGTTACCAGTTCAAATGTTTATAAATTTCTTTGTTATTTCAGGTTCAGGACAAGCAGCGTTAACAATGCCAATATTAGCACCTTTAGGGGATTTACTTGAAATATCAAGACAAACAACAGTATTAATATTCCAATTAGGTGATGGTTTCTCAAATGCCATTTTCCCAACATCAGGAGTATTAATGGCATGTTTAGGAATGGCTGGAATACCTTATTCAAAATGGTTCAAATGGATAATGCCATTACAAATTATATTATTTGCATTAGGTATTATATTCATAACTTGTGCCATGATGATGGGTTGGTCATAGGATTAAAAATTAAGTTTAATTAAATATAGAGTTTAAAATATGCTCAATATCTGTTATAGAAGAGTGTTGGTAACAAGATTTTCATATAGCAGATAGAGAGTGTATTTTTGTATAAGTGTAAATTTAGATAATATAGGAGGAATAAAAAGTGAAGACTAGAATATATAACGAAGGTCAATTAATTAAAGAAAGATTAGCAGATATAAGTGATTACATATACAATAATCCAGAATTAGGAAACGAGGAATATAAAGCTGTTGAAGCATTAACTACATTCTTAAAAGAGCACGATTTTAAAGTAGAGACTTCAATAGCAGGTATGGATACTGCTTTTAAAGCAACTTTTGACAGTGGAAAACCTGGAATGATTATAGGTTACTTATGTGAATATGATGCTCTACCTAAAATAGGTCATGGATGTGGACATAATATGATAGGAGTTATGTCTGCAGGTGCAGGGGTTGCTTTAAGTAAGGTATTACATGAAATTGGAGGAAAAGTTATAGTATACGGAACTCCAGCAGAAGAAACTAATGGGGGAAAGGTTATATTAGCAGAAGCTGGTGTATTTGATGAATTAGATGCAGCTATGATAGTTCATCCAGATGGTGAAACTAGAGCAAGTGGTTCAAGTAGTGCATTATATCCAATAAGATTTATATATAAGGGAAAAACAGCCCATGCAGCCTCATGTCCAGAGAAGGGGATAAATGCTTTAAATAGTGTTATTCAATTATTTAATGGGATAGATGCACTTCGTCAACATGTAACACCAGATGTAAGAATGCATGGAATAATAACTAAGGGTGGAGTTGCAGCTAATATAGTTCCAGATGAAGCAATTGCAGATTTCTACTTTAGGGCTTCTACTAAGGAAAGAGTAACTGAAGTTGTAGAAAAGGTTAAAAAGATTGCAGAAGGTGCAGCTTTAATGACTGGAGCAACACTTGAAATGGAAAGATATGAATTACCTTATGATGATTTAAATACAAATGAAACATTATCAGAAATGTTTAACAATAATTTAAGAGAATTAGGTATTACAGATATAAAAGAAGCTAAAGCAACTGGTGGTTCAAGTGATATAGGAAATGTAAGTCATGTTGCTCCAACTATACATCCTTATATAGGAATAACAGATTGTCCGATGGTAGGACATAGTGTTGAGATGGCAAATGCTACAACAACAAGTAAGGCACATGATAGGTTATTAATAGCTGCTTTAGCAATGGCTTATACAGGTCATGATATAATAGTTAGAAATGAAAGCTTAAGAAAATAAAAGTTTTCTATAAAAATGAGGCTTTTTAAGGCCTCATTTTTTATTCCAATATATAATTTAAAACATTAAATGTTTAGATATTAGCAATTGACTATTACTATTCATATTTTTCAAATTTTTTAATGACTTTTTCATATATGCTATCAGCTACAGAGAAATCCATAGCTTTAATATAATATGATTCCAATTCATCATGTAAAATATGAGCATTATGAATTAAGGAAATACTCTTATTAACTAAATTGTAGAATAAATCACTATTATACTTTATATCATTATTTTTTGATGAAGATAAATTCGCTTTAGTATAATCAAACAAGTTATACTCTATTCCAGTATAATTAGATTGATTAATTTCGTTGTTAGTTATAACACAAGTGGAAATTTCAGGAATAAATATATGCTCAATACGCTCAGGAATAAAAGGATCATGCATATATTCAATAAAATAACCTTTCTTTTGACCACAACTACCTATAAACTTCAGAATATCTGTTTTACTAAATCCAGGACCACCAGTTAATACATATTTCTTTTTAAAGTCAGTGCTTAAAGAATCAGCATAAGTAAGGATTCCATCAGGAGTAATTGCAGTTGCAAATAAATGACGTTCATTACCATATCCAAACTTATCAGATTTAAAAATATTATTCTTTAAATTTTCAATCAAATTATAAATTTTATTAGAATCTAAGGAATCATAGTTTAAGCTACTCCAATCATCATGAATACATTTAGCTGAACCTAAAAATCTATAAGCTCTTTTAAAATTTTTACCTATTTCCTTGTTTAAAGTTATTATTTCTTTTTTGTTTTTAGCAAGAGTATCAATATCAAGGGCATCACCCATATTAAGTATTTCATCAACAGCACCAGGAGTAATAGGATCAACTATATGGGGAGAAGTACCATCTAATAAAGCTATGTTTAACTCCTTTACTAAAATTCCATCTAAAGAATTTGGATCTGAAGAACAGTGATGATATTCTATTGTATATCCCTTTTTATTAAAATGAGCTGCAACCTTTTTCATTAATTGAGACTTACCAGTTCCAGGGCCACCTTTTATACAAAGAATTCGTTTAGCATCATCTTGAGGAAGTACATACCTGTAAAAAGAATAAAATCCCTTTGAAGTATTTCCTCCAGGGAATAGGTGTCTTTCTTTTGATGTAGACATTAAATCACTCCTAAATAAATATAAGTTATTCATAATATTTTATTCAACATGTACTAAAAAATAGACAAAATAAAATAAATAATTTTTATATGATCTATAGATATAAATATTCATTTACAATATGATATTTATGCATAAATATAAAAAATATAAAAAAAGTATTGCATAAATATGATTTTATGGTGTATAATTATGCCATGGTTAAGGAAATGCTTTATACAGAGTAATAAGGGGGAGTTAAATATGAAAAAAGGATTAATAAAAAAAGTAGTTGCAAGTGCATTATTAGGAATTATGACTATGGGGGTTGTTGGATGTGGGGCATCTAATAAAAGTGCAACAGGAACTAAAGACTTATTAGAAAAAATTCAAGAAAACGGAAAAGTTGTTGTTGGAATGAGTGCAGATTACGCACCTTACGAATTTCATTACATAGATGAAAATGGTAAAGATGTTATTGGAGGATTTGATGTAGATATAGCTAATGAGATAGCAAATTCTCTTGGAGTTGAATTAGTAATTCAGGAGATGGATTTTGATGCCTTAGTAGCAGCATTACCAGCAGGAAAGATAGATTTAGTAATCTCAGGAATGAATCCTACAGAAGAGAGAGCTAAAGTAGTAGATTTCTCAGAAATTTATTATAATTCACAACATGGAATATTAGTAAGATCAGAAGATGTGGACAAGTACAAAACTTTTGCTGATTTAGAAGGGATAAAAGTTGGAGCGCAATTAGGATCAACTCAAGAACAAATTGCAAGAAATGAAATTCCAAATGCTGACTTACAACTATTAAACAATGTTAATAACTTAATTTTAGAGTTAAAAGCAGGAAAAGTTGATGCAGTAATTATGGAAAAGCCAGTAGCAGAAATGGCAGTTAAATCTAATCCAGAATTAGCAGTAGGTACTCCAATATACGAAGATAAAACTGGTGGAAATGCAGTTGGTATGGCTAAAAATAATCCAGAATTATTATCTAAAATAAATGAAGTTATTAAAGAATTAAATGAGACAGGAAAAATGGACGAATATATAGTAAAAGCTAATGAATTAGCAGGTAGTGTTAATATAGTTGAGTAAAATATTTAGAGTGTAGAATTTAGTTATAGCAGAGACTTTTAGAAATTTAAGAATTAAGTAAGTGGGGAATGATTATTTAATTACTTAATTTCTGAAAGAATCTGTTAAATAGTAAATTTTATATAAGACAAAAGAATCTGTTAAGCTAATATGAAAAAATAGCTTGATTTTTCATAGAATTGCTCGCTCTTTGAAAATTATATAAGTTTGAATTTTTTATTGTATGGTAAACAAACCTACAATAAAATTGATTTTTGCA
>SKEA01000931.1_pt1 | contig 23526 bp, 18 predicted proteins | sample 4826601 | NCBI WGS metagenome assembly SKEA01 (sample SAMN11008821, study PRJNA524170) | human gut metagenome | biome: Human fecal sample; material: Feces; isolation source: fecal sample from pouch patient p13, p53 | host: Homo sapiens | place: Israel: Tel-Aviv | collected 2016-07-06 | reverse complement strand
AAACAGGGCAGCCTGCGAAAAGACTGCCCTGCATATAAATTGTATTTCCAACTTATTAAAAATTTCTATTTTTCATATCCGTTTGGATTCTGTGACTGCCATCTCCATGTATCGGCACACATCTCATCCAGCCCTTTTTCAGCCTTCCAGCCAAGCACTCTTGCTGCCTTGGCAGGATCTGCATAACACATCGCGATATCTCCGGCTCTTCTTGGTTTGATCTCATATGGAATCTCTTTTCCACATGCTTTGCCGAATGCTTTTACCATATCAAGCACGGAATATCCAACACCCGTTCCAAGATTGATCACATCAAGTCCCGGATTGCTGAAGATATAGTTAATTGCTTTTACGTGTCCTTTTGCAAGATCTACTACATGAATGTAGTCACGGACTCCAGTTCCGTCCGGTGTGTCATAGTCATCTCCGAATACGCCGAGTTTTTCAAGCTTTCCTACTGCCACCTGTGAAATATATGGCATCAGGTTGTTCGGGATTCCCTTCGGATCCTCTCCGATACGTCCACTTTCATGTGCTCCTACCGGGTTGAAATAGCGAAGAAGAATAACATTCATATCTGGATTGGCCTTCTGTACATCCGTCATGATCTGTTCCATCATGGATTTTGTCCATCCGTAAGGATTCGTGCACTGTCCCTTCGGGCACTCCTCTGTAATCGGCATCTCCTCCGGACTTCCGTATACAGTTGCAGATGAACTGAATACGATATTCTTAACGCCTGTCTGTTTCATAACATCCATAAGTGTCAAGGTTCCTGTTATATTATTACGGTAATACTCTAATGGCTTCTGTACAGATTCTCCGACTGCCTTCAATGCTGCACAGTGAATCACCGCATCTACACCCTCTTTTTCCATCATTGCCTTCAATGCAGTTTCATCCATTACATCTCCTTCATAAAATGTAATGTGCTTTCCAGAAAGCTCTTCTACTCTCTTTAAAGATTCTTTTGATGAATTGCACAGATTGTCATATACAACAACTTCATATCCTTCATTCAAAAGTTCCAGTGCTGTGTGACTTCCGATATAACCGGCGCCTCCGGTGATTAATATTTTCTTTGTCATTACGATACCTCCTATTTTTACCTTTACTGCATATATCATTATAAGAATCTGTAATTTTCCTGTACATACAAAAAACTCTACAAAATATACACTTTTTTTCTTCTGGACATATCGTATTTTAATTATATCTATTTTTCCTTTTCCAGAATCTTCTGCATCTTCCCTTTGATCCTCTGAAGTGCATTATCAATCGTCTTCGGACTCCGGTCCAGAAGCTTTGCGATCGTCTTATAATCCGTTCCCATCAGATGAAGATACAGGACTCTGCGTTCCAGTTCACTTAAATCTTTTTCCAGACGTTCTTCCAGTGACTTTGCGTGTTCCTGACTGACAAGTAGTTCTTCCGGATTCGTCTCATGTCCGGATTCCATCGTATCGATCAGAGAACCTTCGCCATCTTCTCTTTCATACAAAGAAATATAACTGTTAAGCGGGCTGTGTTTCTTTCTGTTCGAAGCTTCGATTGCCGAATAGAGCTGTCTCGTTACACACAGTCTTGCAAAACTGAAGAAAGAAGCTTCCTGATCCACATCATAGTCCTGAACCGCTTTAAAGAGTCCAATCATTCCCTCCTGGATCAGGTCGTCTGTCTCTCCGCCGAGCAGATACATTGCATTGGCTTCTTTTCTGACCAGATTCTTATATTTTTCCATCAGATAATCGATGATTCCCGTTTCTCCCATCCGAAGTCTGCGTATCAGTTCTTCATCTGTTAATTTTTTATACTCTGTCATACACTCCTCTGTCTCACAATCTCATATGCAAGCACGCCCGCTGCCACCGATGCATTCAGGGAATCGATATCCCCCTTCATCGGAATTCTTGCAGTAAAGTCACAGGTGTCTTTTACCAGACGTCCCACGCCTTCGCCTTCATTACCGATCACCAGACCGATCGGCCCCTTCATATTGACATCATACATGACATCTCCGTCCATATCGGCACACACAAACCACAGGCCCTTCTTCTTCAGATCTTCCATCGTCTTTACCAGATTCGTTACTTTTGCAACCGGCGTATAATTCAGCGCACCTGCGGAAGTTCTTGCCACAGTTGCCGTCAGTCCGACTGCACGTCTCTTCGGAATGATCACGCCATGTGCACCTGCCTGATTTGCGGTACGGATGATCGCACCAAGATTATGCGGATCTTCGATATTATCCAAAATGATCAGGAACGGATCTTCCCCTTTTTCTTCTGCAAGCTTTAACATATCTTCTACTTCTGCATACTCATATGCGGCAACACTTGCGATCACACCCTGGTGTTTTCCGGTCTCTGACAACTGGTTTAAGCGGTCCTTTTCCACGAAGTTCAGGATCGTGTCATGCTTTCTTGCCTCACGGATGATGGATCTGACTGCGCCGTCCTGACATCCGTCCAGTACATACAGCTTGTCTACCGGTTTTCCGGAACGAAATGCTTCCATGACGGCATTTCTTCCTTCTATGATATTTTCATTTTCTTTCTTATCATACGATTTTTTATCGTGCATCTTCTTATCATGTACATTCTTATCGTGACTCATATTCGACACTCCTTATTGTTCTTTGATACTGTCCAGACCTATTTTAACCAGTTCCAGCATTCTTTTCCACTCTTTTTTCAGATACAGATAACCAAGCAGAGCTTCAAATCCCGTCGCACGTCTGTAATCTGTAATCGACTGGTTCTTCGCCGGCGACACGCTCTTGGCATTGCGGCCTCTTTTATAGACAGCATGTTCTTCTTCTGTCAGGTGCTCCTGCATCGTACGCATCATTTTCGACTGTGCGGACGCCTGGACATAAGAGCTGGTCTTCTGGTGCAGCTTCTGTACCTGACGGTTTCCTTCATTGATCACCAGGGATTTAATGATCAGATCATAAATGCAGTCTCCGATATATGCCAAAGTAAGAGGTGAATATTCTTTAATATCCACCTCTTTCATCTGGAAAATCTCCTGCATATAAGTGTCAAATCCCCACTCTACGCTCTTTTCCATTGTACTCCTTCTCTGGTATCCTTTAAGATGATACCCTTCTCTAACAGTTCATCACGGATTGCATCGGCTCTTGCAAAGTCTTTAGCCTTACGTGCTGCCTGACGCTCCTCGATCAGTTTCTCGATGTCTTCGTCCAGGATCTCTTCTTTCTTATCTACGATCAGTCCCAGAACTCCTGTTAACTTCACAAGCAAATCGAATAATTTCTGAAGATATTCTTTGGAACTTTCTGCATCGGTTGTTGTATTGATATATTTTACAAGGTCAAAGATTGCTGCAACGGCATCTGCTGTATTGAAGTCATCGTCCATTGCCTTTTCAAATCCTGCAACGAATTCTTCTGTCTTTGCAAAGTTTTCTGCTTCTGCATCTGTAATCGCTTCTGTTTTTACATTTTCCATAAGGAATTTCAGGTTGTCTGCTGCGTTCACGATACGCTCCAGACCATTCTTGGATGCTTCCATCAGGTCTGCGCTGAAGTTCAGCGGGCTTCTGTAGTGTGCACTCAGCATGAAGAAGCGCAGTACCTGCAGATCATACTGTTCGCTGATCTCACGTACCGTACGGAAATTGCCAAGCGACTTACTCATCTTCCTGTTGTCAATATTAAGGAATGCATTGTGCATCCAGTATTTTGCAAATTCCTTGCCATTTGCAGCCTCACTCTGCGCAATCTCATTTTCATGATGTGGGAATACAAGATCTTCTCCGCCGGCATGAATGTCGATCTGCTCTCCGAGATATTTCTTAGACATCTCTGAGCACTCGATGTGCCATCCCGGACGTCCCTCGCTCCACGGAGACTCCCATGCTGGCTCTCCTTCTTTTTTCGGTTTCCAGAGCACGAAATCCAGTGGATCTTCTTTCTCATCTTCTCCGGATACCAGAAGGGAACGTTCACCCGAACGAAGATCATCCAGATTCTTGTGCGAAAGCTTACCGTAATCTTTGAACTTTCTTGTACTGTAATATACGGTACCATTCTTCTCATATGCAAATCCTTTATCAATCAACGTCTGGATCATATCTACCATACCGCAGATTTCTTCCGTCGCAAGCGGATTCTTGGTTGCCGGTTTGATATTCATACCGTCCATATCTTTTTTACACTCTGCAATGTAACGTTTGGAAATCTCATCGGCTGTCACCCCTTCTTCGATGGCTTTTTTGATGATCTTATCGTCTACGTCTGTAAAGTTGGATACATAATTCACATCATATCCTTTGTATTCAAAATATCTTCTGACCGTGTCGAATACGATCATTGGTCTGGCATTTCCAATATGGATAAAGTTATATACGGTAGGCCCGCATACATACATCTTTACCTTTCCTTCTTCCAAAGGTATAAATTCTTCTTTTTTCTTTGTCATTGTATTAAAAATCTTCATTTTTCGCGTTCTCCTCCTCTTTTTCTTCCGGTATCGGATTCTCTTTTAAACATTGCATGCGTTTCTCCATCTCCTGGATCTGTCTGTGCATTCTTATGTTATCTGCCTGCAGTTCTCTGATATCATTTGAAATCGGATCCGGCAGATGCACCTGATCCATATCGAGTCTCGGTATCTTCTCATCATTCATCTTAACCACTCTGCCCGGCACACCTACAACTGTACAATTCGGCGGTACTTCTTCCAGTACTACCGATCCCGCTCCAATCTTGGAATTTTCTCCGATGGTAAATGAACCAAGAACCTTTGCTCCTGCACTCACCATAACGTTATCTCTCAGGGTCGGATGTCTCTTGCCTTGTTCTTTTCCGGTTCCTCCAAGTGTGACTCCTTGATACAAGGTAATATTATCTCCCAGTTCCGCAGTCTCTCCGATGATCACTCCGCTTCCGTGGTCGATAAATAATCCTTTTCCTATTGTTGCCCCCGGATGGATCTCGATTCCGGTCTTTCTTACTGCCCGTTGCGATACCCATCTGGCAAGAAAATAATGTTTCTTCAGATAGAGCTTATGTGCGATTCTGTAATGAAGAATTGCTTTGAAACTAGAATACAGGAATACTTCCATATTCGACTTGATCGCAGGATCCCGTTCCCGTATCACCTGAATTTCTTCATTGACATATGATATGATGCCCATCTATGATCTCTCCTTTTTATAAGTTTACCGCCTGTTCTGTATGCTTTGGTACAAAAAAACTCCGTCTCCTGCTTTACACAAGAGACGAAGTATATCCGCGGTTCCACTCTTTTTAAAGAATACAGTTCTATTACCCGCATTCTTCTCTCAGTACACGTAACGTGTGTAATCCCGGATCCGGCTATGATGTTATCCGTCTTGCTCCCCGGCCCGACTCCCGGACGCACTTCACAAAAGCTGTAATCGGAAACTGCTTTCAGCCGGTGACAGTTTCTCTCTTTCGACACAACGCATCTGCTACTCTTTCCGTTCAAAGTCTTTCTCATATAGAATATATATTATGCGATATCATCTTTTTTGTCAACCAGTTTCCATCGGATCTCTGCTTTAAAAAGATCTGCTTCCGTCTCGATCCAGAACTTTCCTTTCTGAATTTCCACAAAGCTCTTAACAATTGCAAGTCCGAGTCCGGACCCTTCGGTATTTCTTGCCGAATCGCCTCTGACAAAACGCTCCGTAATCTCTTCCGGATTAAATGTAAGCTCGGTGGCCGATACATTCTTCATCCGGAATACCGCCTCACCCTCTTCCGCAGCAATCTTCACGTATACTCTTGTATGAGGCATTGCATATTTCACTGCATTTCCGATTAGATTCTCGAATATCCGGTATGTCTTCTGTCCATCCAACGCCACGATCACTTTCTCCTCCGGAATGTCCAGACGGAAATCCAGATTCGCTTCCGTAATCTTTTCTTCCATTTCTAATTTCACCTGTTTAAAAAGATTCACAATATCCATCTCGATAATATTCAGGTTCACCGAACGGCTGCTCGCTTTACTGATTTCAAACAAATCTTCAATCAATGCTTTTAACCGGAGTGATTTTCTATCCAGTACATCAATGTATTCTTTCTGTCTTTCCGGATCATGTTCCATCTTCAGCAGATTCACATAGGTGATAATCGCAGTCAATGGAGTCTTCAGGTCATGCGAAACATTCGTCACCAGTTCGGTCTTCATCCGCTGGCTTTTCACTTCTTCATCTACCGCTTTCTTGAATCCGGTCTGTATCTTCTCAATCTCTTCTTTAAACGGCTCGAACACCCCCAGATTTTCATCAATCTCCACATCCAGATTTCCATCGGCAATTTCATTTGTCGCTTCTAACAGTCTGTGATAGTTTTTCTTTATTTCATTAAAATATTTCTTCAAAATAAAGTATAGAATTACCGAATGTATGATCAGTGCCATAATTCCATAAAACCAGAAAATACTCGTCACTGCCAGAATGATAAAGTTCACAAGCACAATCCTCAGAATTGCCTTACTGCTTTTGTCTGTAAAGTCAATATCTGTAATGGTCTGATACAGCCTGTGTGCCATTTCTTTCACTTTCCGGTACAATCTTCCGCTGTCTCGTCCGACTCTTTCCGCTGCTGCCGGAGCTTCTTTCCTCAGCGTTTTCCACATACGCCACAACAGCGTCCGCTCTGTAACATACTTTCTGACACCAGTCTTCTGTATTTCACTGACACAGCTTGCTACCCAGTATGTGACAGCAAATGCTGCAATCCAGATTGCGACATCCACTGCCCGGGGGATTCCCTTCGTCCTTGTTACAATCCAGTTCAGCTTATTGTCCAAAAGCCCCAGTCCTGTTGCCGCAACGATAAACACTATCTCAAACGGCTGTTGAAAAAGCTTTCTGCCGCCAATCCCCAGCGTATCACTTTGTGCAAAAATCCATGCTGCCACACCTACCGCTGCCATGCAGGCAAGCATCATATACCATGCATCATTCGGCGCTTCATCCCCGAACCAGTACCATTGGTTCAGATATTGTTCAATTCCGTTTTTCTTCATTCCATAAATATATGTACGGTTCTTCGGCGTCTTCAATTCGCCGCCGGTGGCATCCTCAACCGTCTCACTCCAGTTATCTATAATCTTTCTGAGAGCAATACTCTGCGTTGTCTTTTCACTGCTCTTTACAACTTTTACATCCAGATCTCCGTGTTCATCATAAGTCAGTACCATACCAAATGCATATTCTTTGAAACTGTCATCTGCCAGACCCTTTCCAGTATTCGCTGTGCTTCGTCCCAGGACTGCCCCTGATCCATCCTCAATCCTGTAATCCAGATATGGATATAACGCTTCATAATCCTCCATCCATACTTCTGCAGCATCACTGATCTCCTCCTGAGACATTTTTGCTTCTCCTGTCTTGGATGATATCTCCTGATTATAAAGGACATAACTGAATTCCAGAAAGCTTTCCAGATATTCCCTGTCCGAAAGTGAAGTTGTATAAGTCTTCTGCGCTTCACTGACTGCTTTTCTATATATCGTATGATAATTATATATCATGAAAAACGCTGCTCCAAGTATCGTCACAGCAGCAAGAAAAAATCCCAGTTTACGCCTGTTTTTCAATTTTGTATCCAACGCCCCACACCACCTTTAAGTATTTTGGTTCTCTTGGATTCAACTCTATCTTTTCGCGGATATTTCTGACGTGCACCATGATCGTATCTGTATTGACTGCACGTTCATTCCATACCCTTTCGTAGATCTCCTCCGCAGAAAATACCCGTCCCGGACTCTTCACCAGAAGCAGCAGGATCTTATACTCAATCGGAGTCATCTTTACCGTTTCACCGTCAACTGTGACTTCTACATTATCCTCATTGATTTCCAGTCCGCCTATCGTATGGATCCTGGAATTTTCGTTCTTATCCTCCAGCCGTTCCATAAACCTGCGGTATCTGCGAAGCTGTGAATTGACTCTGGCAAGCAGTTCCATCGGAGTAAATGGCTTTGTCACATAATCGTCAGCCCCCATATTCAATCCCATGATCTTATCCACTTCTTCTGATTTTGCAGAAAGAAAAATCACCGGGAAATCATACTTCTCCCTGAGTTTTACGACCATAGAGATTCCATCCATTACCGGCATCATGATATCCACGATTGCCAGATGAATATCTTCCCTTTCTATAACATCCAGTCCTTCTGCACCATCAGCCGCCTGAAATACTTCATAGCCCTGACTCTTCAGATATATCTCCACGCCTTCCCTGATTTCCTTGTCGTCTTCTACGACCAGTACATGATTCATCTCCATCACATTTTTCATCCTTTTCCTAATTCCAGCTTTTTCCTCTGTTATTATCATCCTATCCGGTATTTCTTAAGGGTGACTTCAGAAAATTCTAAAGAAAAACAAAAGATTCTTCTTTATACCGTTTCATTCAGATAAATCTGTGACAATGGAATGATCTTATCTAATTCTTCTTTCATTCGATCCGACATGACCGCATCACCGTCCGCACAGATTTCTTCTGCGGTCTTCACACCGAATACAAGGCTCGTAAGCGCCGCTACGGTGAGTGTTCCTTCACTGTTTTCCGGCTTTCCATCCATCAGCATCACTCCCGAAAATTCTGTCCCCGTAATCATGACACATCGGTTATTTTCTTTGATAACCGGATCTGTCACCGTAAAACATGTTCCCATAAATGTTTTGAGTCTCAAAGACATCAGCATCCGTCTGACATCTATGATACGGATCATAATCTTAGGTTTTTCCCCATCTACTTCTTCAGCCTCTGCTGCGATCTTAATATCTGTGACCGCTCCTTCTTTTTTATATATCTTTAACGTCCCTCCGTCGCTTGCATATTCTTTGATCAGACGTTCATAATAAGCTGTATTTCTTTTTGCGTAGACCTGATACGACTGCGACAGCCTGCCTTCCATATAAACAGCCATTTTTTCTGCATCTTCCACTGAGGCATCCGTCACATCTGTACCTTCTTCCACTTCCGCTTCCGGATCATAATATGCCCGATTCTGTTCATACACCGTCCGGAAATCAAATGGCAGATAGATGCTCTCCGATGCCGGCATCAGAAATGTAAATGTCTCTCCGTCTGCATACATATCATTTAACGCCTGTTTCAACATTCCTGCCATAAAGCCACGTTTCCGATATGATTTTCTCGTTGCAACAGCAACAATATAATTCACGTCTTTTCTGCTGCCGTTTACTGCAAGTTCGTACGGATTCAGATGCAGCATCGCCTGTATCTCCCCGTCTTCTTCTACCACATAAATCTGATTGTCTTTTACTTTTTCTTCGTAATAATAGTCAACGAAGTCTTTGCTGTCTTCTGAAAACACTTCTTCGTACAGTTTTCTTGTATTCAGCTTTTCTCCTGTTTCCAGTTTTCTTATTTTCATTTTGATTTTCCTTCCCAACAAGTTTCTTATCTGTCCTGCACTTTCATACATCCGCCGCATCCGGCACATCCGCCTTCTGCCGGTCCGACTCTGTAACTGTAATTAGCAATCGTATCCAGACTTGCAATTGCCTGAGAAGAAATACCTTCTCCCGTTCCGGTAAATCCAAGTCCTTCCTCCGTTGTTGCCTTAATGTTCACCTGTTCAACTTCAATGTGCAGTGCTTCTGCCACATTTTTTCTCATCTGTTCAATGTGCGGTGCCATCTTCGGGCGCTGTGCGATGATCGTTGCATCGATATTGCCGATCACATATAATTTTTCATCAATTAATTTCCCTACTTCTTCCAAAAGTTTTATGCTGGACGCTCCCTCATACGCCGGATCGGTATCCGGAAAGTGCTTTCCGATATCTCCAAGCGCCGCCGCCCCAAGAAGTGCATCCATGACCGCATGCAATAATACATCTGCATCCGAATGACCAAGAAGTCCCTTTTCATAAGGAATCTTTACTCCGCCAAGTATCAGATCTCTTCCGTCTACTAATTTATGTACATCATAGCCCATACCTACACGCATATATTATTCTCCTTCCTTTGTTTCTGCTTCTTCTGTTTCTGCTTCTTCTATTTCTGCTTCTTCTGTTTCTGCTTCTTCTGTTTCTGCTTCTTCTGACTGTTCTTCCTTATCTTTTAATTGTCCCATCACACTGTCATCTTGATATTCCTTTTTTATAAGCTTTGAACCATATTTTCCAAGCCAGAAGATTCCTATGATCACAAAAACAACCCCGGCTCCCGCATAAAACACATAATTATTCGGATGATCCTTCAGCGAATCCACTAAAAGTTTTCCTCCCAGATAAGTTATATACGCCCCGGCAAGCGAACGAATGATCAAACTACTTCTTGGTACCATATTCCTATCCCTCCTGTTTCTATACATCACATGTAATGTATTATAGACGATTTTGCTTTTCTTGTATACTTCGATATATAAAATTAAACAACAAAAAAGAACCGGATACTTCCGACTCTCTTGCTGTGTTACGATATATAGAAATGCAACAAACCTGCCACAGGCAGCTTGTTCCGCATACGTTGGCACAAAAATAGCGGGAACTGGATTTGAACCAGCGACACCACGGGTATGAACCGTGTGCTCTAGCCAACTGAGCTATCCCGCCACAACCAATTTTAGAAAATGTATGGGACCAATAGGGCTCGAACCTATGACCCTCTGCTTGTAAGGCAGATGCTCTCCCAGCTGAGCTATGATCCCATATATTTTGTCGTTTCTCTCGAACCGACTTCGTTAGTATAGCATTGGTTTTTTTGAAAGTCAACTGTTTTTTTGATTTTTTCAAATTTTTTCTACAATTTCTTCTATAACCGGAATAAATCAAAATCGCTGTGCGTTAATCTGATTCAAAAAAAGCCCCGCAAACACAAGGCCTGCGGGGCATTTTTGAAAATATTATACGATTCCCTGAGCTGTCATAGCATCTACGACTTTTTCAAATCCTGCAATGTTAGCTCCGGCAACATAGTTACCTTCCATTCCGTAACGTTTTGCAGCATCATCCATGTTGTGGCAGATGTTTACCATGATGTTTTTCAGTTTTGCATCTACTTCATCAAATGTCCAGCTCAGTCTCTCACTATTCTGTGACATCTCAAGTGCAGATGTAGCAACACCACCAGCGTTTGCAGCTTTACCAGGTGCAAAGATCACACCATTCTCCTGCAGATACTGTGTTGCTTCTAATGTAGTAGGCATGTTAGCACCTTCGCATACAGCTACGCATCCGTTAGCAACTAACTGTTTTGCATCTTCAAGGTGAAGTTCGTTCTGTGTAGCACATGGAAGAGCAAGGTCAACCTTAACAGACCATACACCGCGTCCTTCATGATATTCTGAATTAGGACGGTAGTTCTTGTACTCTGTCAGTCTTGCACGTTTTACTTCCTTGATTTCTTTTAATGCTGCAACGTCGATTCCGTCCGGATCATATACCCATCCTGTAGAATCACTTGCTGTTACAACTTTCGCTCCAAGCTGCTGAGCTTTCTGGATTGCATAGATTGCAACGTTACCAGCTCCGGAAACTGCAACTGTCATTCCCTTGATGTCTTTTCCGTTGATCTTTAATAATTCTTCTGTTAAGTAAAGAAGTCCATATCCTGTAGCTTCTGTTCTTGCCAGAGATCCGCCGTAGCTTAATCCTTTTCCTGTCAGAACACCTTCATACAGCCCTCTGATTCTCTTGTACTGACCGAACATATAGCCAATCTCTCTTGCGCCTGTTCCGATATCTCCTGCCGGAACATCTGTGTCAGCTCCGATATATTTGCAAAGTTCTGTCATAAAGCTCTGGCAGAATGCCATTACTTCTCTGTCTGATTTTCCCTTAGGATCGAAGTCAGAACCACCTTTACCTCCGCCAATCGGAAGTCCTGTCAGTGAGTTCTTAAAGATCTGCTCAAATCCAAGGAATTTGATGATACCAAGGTTTACAGATGGGTGCAGACGTAATCCTCCTTTGTATGGTCCGATTGCGCTGTTAAACTGTACACGATATCCTGTATTAACCTGAACCTGTCCTTTGTCATCTACCCATGGAACACGGAATTTGATCTGTCTTTCAGGTTCAACAAGTCTCTCAAGAAGAGCATCTTTTCTGAATTTTTCCTCGTTTGCCTCTACAACTACTCTTAATGACTCTAATACCTCTTTTACTGCCTGGTGGAATTCTGGCTCTGCAGGATTCTTAGCTACTACTTTCTCCAGTACTTCATCAACATATGACATAGCTTTCTACCTCCTAAAATAATATACGTATCCTTTTCAAAAGCGTCCCTGTCCAACAATTTGTCCAAATACTGCGATCCAGCCGCCGGCTGTTTTTTCTACACGCTTTGGAATAAAAAAAGCAGATGACTTACGCCATCTGTTTTTCCCTGACGCCTTTGTCCTTTACTATTGTAAAGCAAACAAGTGTATCTGGCAAGATATTTTTTACAGTTTTTATTATTTTTTGCAACTTTTTACAAAACCCTTGCAGATTTTGCAAGGGTTTTGTGCTTTTTCTCATGTTTTATTCATTTTTATGAAACAGATTGCGCTCTAAATTGCATTTATTATAATACAAGGATGTCAATTTTCATCTCATTACCGGAAATCTCAGACACCTGAACATTCATTATTTGAAGTATTTTACTCCGGATTCGAAGATCTTCATATCCTGTTCTCCGTAAATGTTCATTGCCACACTTCTGTTTCTTCTTTCTGAATGCGCCATCTTACCAAGTACACGTCCGTCCGGGCTTGTAATACCTTCGATCGCACAGTAAGAACCGTTGACATTCCATTCTTCGTCCATCGTGATATTTCCTTCCGGATCACAGTACTGTGTTGCAACCTGGCCATTTGCGAATAACTTGTCCAGCCATTCTTTATTTGCAACAAATCTTCCTTCTCCGTGAGATGCAGGGTTTGTATATACGCCGCCAAGCTCTGCCTCTCTAAGCCATGGAGATTTATTCGTTACCACTTTTGTATAGACCATCTTGGAGATATGGCGTCCAATCGTATTGTATGTAAGAGTCGGTGAATCCGGTAACTGTCCTGTGATCTTTCCACCTGGTACCAGACCAAGCTTGATCAGTGCCTGGAATCCGTTACAGATACCAAGTGCCAGTCCGTCACGCTCATTCAGTAATTTTTCTACTGCTTCTTTCATCTTCGCATTCTGGAATGCTGTTGCGAAGAATTTTGCTGATCCGTCTGGTTCATCACCAGCACTGAATCCGCCAGGGAACATGATGATCTGTGACTGTCCGATTGCTTTTTCGAATACTTCTACCGAATCAACGATATCAGATGCACTCATATTTCTGAATACCTTTGTGATCACCTTTGCTCCTGCTCTTTCAAATGCTTTCGCACTGTCATACTCACAGTTTGTTCCTGGCATTACCGGGATAAATACTGTTGGCTGTGCGATCTTGTGGCTGCAGATATAGATATCTGATGTATCATATAATCCTGTCTCCACCTTCTCGTCCTGTCCTTCCGCTCCGGAATTGGTCGGGAATACCTTTTCCAGCGTCTCTTCCCATGCAGATACTGCCTCTTCTAATGCGATCTTCACATCTTTATATTCGATTGCCGCACTATCTGTCACTTCACCGATCACGGTATAGGTAATTCCAAGTTCAGATACCTTATCCGCAGGTACTTCTGCAATGATATCTCCGAATGCCGGTGCAAATAAATCTCTTGCATCTACATTATGCTCAATCTTCACACCCATGCCGTTACCGAATGCCATCTTGCTGACTGCTGCCGCGATACCATGTCTGTCTAACGCATAAGCTGCTACGATCTTGCCGCTGTGGATATCTTCGGTAAACTTACCATACTGTTCCATAACCTTTCCGTATGCAGGAATATCGTAATTATCCGTCTCAATACGAAGCCATACAAGTTTATCTCCGGCTTTCTTAAGTTCCGGTGAAATAATGTCTTTCTCTTTTGCAATGTCTACTGCGAAAGATACCAGTGTCGGCGGTACATCAATGTCTTCAAACGTTCCTGACATACTGTCTTTTCCGCCAATAGAAGGAAGTCCGTATCCAAGCTGTGCACTGTAAGCACCAAGAAGTGCCGCAAACGGCTGGCTCCATCTGTGTGGATCTTCTGTCATACGACGGAAGTATTCCTGGAATGTGAAACGGATCTTGCTGTAGTCACCGCCTGCTGCTACGATCTTTGCGATAGATTCTGTCACTGCATAGATTGCTCCGTGATATGGACTCCATGTTGACAGATACGGATCGAATCCGTAACTCATCATACTTACAGTATCGCAGTCTCCTGTTAATACCGGAAGTTTTGCCACCATTGCCTGCGTCTCTGTCTTCTGATATTTTCCACCATGCGGCATGAATACAGAAGCTGCTCCGATTGATCCGTCGAACATCTCTACCAGACCTTTCTGTGAGCATACATTCAGGTCTTTTAACATGCCAAGCCATTTTTCTCTTACATCTTTCACATCTTCTCTTACAAGGATACTGTCTTTTCTGTTCGGGATGTCAACTGCTACCGTTGTCTCCTGGTGTGCTCCGTTGGTGTCAAGGAATGCACGTGAAAGATTTACAATCTCTTTTCCTCTCCATGAAAGTACCAGTCTTGGATCTTCTGTTACAACTGCTACTTTTGTTGCCTCCAGGTTCTCTTCGGATGCATATTTCATGAATTCATCTACATCTTTTGGATCTACAACAACTGCCATACGTTCCTGTGATTCAGAGATTGCGATCTCTGTTCCGTCAAGACCGGCATATTTCTTAGGTACTTTATCAAGATCGATCTGAAGTCCGTCTGCAAGTTCTCCGATAGCAACGGATACTCCGCCTGCACCGAAGTCGTTACATTTCTTGATCAGCTTGCTGACTTCTTCTCTTCTGAATAATCTCTGGATCTTTCTTTCTGTCGGTGCATTACCTTTCTGCACTTCTGCCCCGCATGTTTCGATAGACTCTTCTGTATGTACTTTGGAAGATCCCGTTGCTCCGCCGCAGCCGTCACGTCCGGTACGTCCGCCAAGAAGAATGATGATATCTCCAGGATCCGATGTCTCTCTGATAACCGCACGTCTCGGTGCCGCTCCAAGCACTGCTCCGATCTCCATACGTTTTGCAACATAATTCGGATGATAGATTTCTTTTACCGCTCCGGTTGCCAGACCAATCTGGTTACCATATGAACTATATCCATGGGCTGCTTCTCTGACCAGTTTCTTCTGTGGAAGCTTTCCTTTCAATGTATCCTTTACAGATACGGTAGGATCAGCGGCTCCTGTCACGCGCATTGCCTGATATACATAAGTACGTCCTGACAATGGGTCACGGATAGCTCCTCCAAGGCAGGTAGCAGCACCACCGAATGGCTCGATCTCTGTCGGATGGTTATGTGTCTCGTTCTTAAAGTTTACAAGCCACTCTTCTTCCACTCCGTCTACCTCGATCGGAACAACGATACTGCATGCATTGATCTCATCAGACTCTTCCTGATCCTGTAACTTTCCTTCACGTTTTAATTTTCTCATTGCCATCAGTGCAAGATCCATCAGGCAGACAAACTTATCTTCTCTTCCTTTGAAAATCTCACTGTGGTCAGCGATATACTGTTTATAAGTTGCTTCCATCGGCTCTCTGTAATCACCATCGCCGAACGAAACATCTGTAAGTTCTGTCGAGAATGTTGTATGACGGCAGTGATCTGACCAGTAGGTATCCAGAACACGGATCTCTGTCATAGAAGGATCTCTGTCTTCTTCTGACGCAAAATAATTCTGGATATGCTGGAAATCCTTAAATGTCATGGCAAGTCCGAGAGAATCGTATAATTCTTTCAGTTTGCTTTCTTCCATATCTTTAAATCCGTCAAAGATCTTTACATCTGCCGGCTCATCGAATACAGTAACCAGTGTCTCCGGTTTTTCTTCCTGTGCTTCTCTGGAATCTACAGGGTTAATACAATGCTCTTTGATTGCTTCGAATTCTTCATCCGAAACAGTTCCGTTTCCACCATGGATCACGTAAGTAGTCGCTGTACGGATTACCGGCTGCTCGTCTTCTTTGATAAACTGAATACACTGCACAGCGGAATCTGCTCTTTGATCAAACTGTCCCGGAAGAAATTCTACGGAAAAGATCTTGCTTCCTTCTTCTGCCTGAAATTCTTCTTTATATAATGTATCTACAGGTGGTTCAGAAAAGATGCCGTTACATGCTTTCTCAAATGTCTCATCCGATACGTTTTCCACATCGTAACGGATCAGTACACGGACGCTGTCTACGTCTTTGATTCCAAGATAGCTTCGGATCTCGGTCTTAAGTTCCTTTGCCTGTACATCAAATCCTGATTTTTTCTCCACGTACACTCTTTTTACATTGCTCATAAGTAATCCTCCACAAATGAATTTTTACACATTTTCTATTGTTAGTATAACACAACAATCATTATTTAATACAATTAATATATCTAAACACTTTTATAACTTATACTTATCAATCATCTTTTTTCTCTTCCTTTTTATAATTTCTTTTTCCCCAAAACAATACAATCCATATCAGAACCAGCACTGCAACAAACACTTTACTGATGCGGATCACCATATCCAAAAAGAATCCTTCCGGAAGCATCCGTATCATATAATCAGTCTCCGGGTCGAATACCCACAGATTATTGGTAAAAAACAGCTTATGAAAAATCGTAAAACACGTTGTAAAATCTACACGGAATGCAATCCCCAGCAGTACGCCTATGACCAGCCAGGCACTCAGTGCGATCGAATATGTTCTGAAATACAGTCTCTTCCAGTCTTCTTCCCGTTTTCTCAGTACCGCCAGTATAACTGCTGCCACAGCCAGACAGATTACTCCGACTTTCATTCCTCCCAGGAACAGATTCCTGACATCACGCATATGCAGCCGGTCTCTTTCATTAAAGAAATCCTGCTCTCTTCCTTCCACTGTCGTCACAACCGACAGCTCCTCCTCTTTCCCGATCAGATAATTCATCATATGTTCTGTCACATACATGACATGGTCTATGCTCATATCCAGATCTTCCGTCACTTCATAGCGTTGATATTCTTTTTTATAAAACCTGTAATTACTGTCTCCATATACGGCCAGCCATATACTAAATATCAGTGCTGCCATCACTGCACACATCATGGCCGTAACAGATATGATCGTTGTTAGCTTCTTCAAGTCTTTTTCCTCCTGCTTTTCATTATTATAACACTTCTATTTATAAATACGGTTGTAATTTTCTTTCATTTCACTTATAATACAGTTAAGATTCATTAGGAGGACTTATCATGGATATTAACTATGAGTTATATAAAGTATTTTACTATGTAGCTTCCACCTTAAGCTTTTCGGAAGCCTCCAAGCAATTGTTCATCTCACAGTCGGCTGTCAGCCAGTCCATCAAGGCACTGGAGAAGAAGCTGGATCAGACCTTATTCATCCGGAGTACCAAGAAAGTCCGTCTTACTACCGAAGGCGAGATCCTTCTGCGCCACATCGAACCGGCGATCAGCCTGATCAAGCGCGGCGAAAGCCAGCTCCTCGATGTCGGAGCACGCGGAGGACAGCTTCATATCGGAGCCAGTGACACGATCTGCCGGTATTTTCTGGTACCTTATCTGGAACGTTTCCACCGGGAATTTCCCGGAGCGCATATCAAAGTTACCAATGCGACATCCATTCGCTGTGTAGAACTCCTTGAGACCGGACAGGTGGATCTGATCGTTGTCAATTCACCGAATGCTTATCTCGGGAATGTTCCGAATGTAAAAAAAATCAAAGATTTTCAGGATGTATTTATCGCAGACAAGGCATTTGAGGAATTAAAAGGAAAGAAGCTCTCTTTCAAAGAACTTCTGAACTATCCGATCCTTATGCTGGACAGAAAAAGTACGACCAGTGAATATCTGCACAATCTGTTTCTTCAGAACCAGCTGGATCTGGTTCCGGAGATTGAACTCAGCAGTAATGATCTTCTCATTGATCTTGCCCGCATCGGACTTGGAATTGCATTTATTCCGGATTTCTGCCTTTCCCAGACCTCCGATTCGGATTCGCTTTTCATTGTCGAGACAAAAGAAGTACTTCCGGAAAGGGAGCTTGTCATCGCATATAACGAGAAAGTCCCGATATCCAAAGCCGCGCAGGAATTTTTATCTTATTTTTAATACATCTTTCAGATGCATGACGGAAAATACCATAGGAGCATATGTTCCTCATGGTATTTTTCTTTTTAATGCTGCTTATTTCGTATCTGTCTGTTCTTCCGCCTTCCAGAATTTTGCAATCTTTTCTTCAATATTTTCACTGTTACAGATCTGGAAATCATTCCACTCCCTCGGGAACACCTCCTGGCACTGTCTGTCCATAAACCGGTCATCCAACAGTGTGATCACACCTCTGTCCTGATCGGTCCGGATAACTCTTCCTGCGGACTGTAACACCTTATTCATCCCCGGATACAGGTAAGCATAATCGAATCCGTTCAGATTCTTCCGGTCGAAATAATACTTTAAAAGTTCCCGTTCCAGGCACACTTGCGGAAGTCCTGTCCCGATGATCATTGCCCCGATCAGTTTATCTTCCGTCAGATCAATTCCTTCTGAAAAGACACCACCCATCACACAGAAACCGATCAGGCTGTGTGCTCTTTCCTGTTCGAATTTTTTCAGGAATTCTTCCCGTTCCTGCTCCGTCATATATTGGGACTGTACTACAACTTCAATCTGTTCCTGTGGCAATTCCATGAATACTTCCCAGACTTTTTTCAGGAATCGATAAGACGGGAAAAACGCAATATAATTCCCTGTTCTTCCTTTTATCACATGCATCACGTATTCTGCATACTTCCGGTACATCTCCGATCCTCGCCTGGTATACTTCGTGCTGACATCATTTCCCAGAAGCAATAATCTTTTGCCTGGTTCAAATGGAGATTCCGCATAGATTGCATAGTCTTCCTTTGTTGTAGATAACAGTTTTTTATAATAATTGATCGGAAGAAATGTTGCCGAAAATAATATCGTACTATTTGCTTTCCCCATATATTCCTGCAGACATCCTGCCGGATTGACACAAAACAGATGCAGGTAAAACTTTCCTTCTTCACTAAGTTCTGAATAGATCAGATAATTTTCATCCTGCCGGTCATGAATATATATGAAATTACGGATACCAAAGTAAAACTCCAGCACCTCTTTCCGTATCACTTCATCTTTACAGTCTTCTATAAACTCTTCCAGCTTCGTCATCAAAGACAGAAGTTTAATATACACATGTGACACACTGTTCAGTATCTGGCAGCCGTTACATTCTCTTTTCAATTCCAGAAGCTGCTTATTGCAGCTCTCCAACGCCGAGACAAGTTTCGGTTCCCCGTATTTTACCAGCTTTTTGATCTTCAGAAAATCCTCCTTGCAAATACTGCTGCTGTACATCGTCCTGCCGCGTTCCACCAGATTGTGTGCCTCATCGATCAGAAACAGGTATTCTCCTTTGACGCCGTCTCCGAAAAAGCGTTTCAGATGTGCATTTGGATCAAAAACATAATTATAATCACATATAACTGCGTCTACCCACTGCGATACATCCAGTGCCATTTCAAATGGACATACATTCCATTTTCTTGCCTGTTCTTCCAATACTTCCCGGCTCATCTCGTCTGTCGATGTGAGCAGTTCATAAACGGCATCATTTACACGGTCAAAATGCCCTTTTGCATATGGACACACATCCGGATTACAGATGGTTTCTTCACAGAAACAGATTTTTTCTTTTGCCGTCAATGTGATAACTTTCATCTTCAGATCCTGTTCTCTCAGAATCGCGAATGCCTGACTTGCCACCGTTCTGGTAATCGTCCTGGCCGTCAGATAAAAAATCTTTTCTCCCAGTTCTTCCCCGACAGCTTTCACCGCCGGAAATACGGCCGCCATCGTCTTGCCGACTCCGGTAGGTGCCTGGATGAATAATTTCTTTTTTCTTAAAATGGTCCGATATACAGACTCAACCAGTTTCTTCTGTCCATCTCTGTATTCGAATGGGAATTCTACGGTTTTAATGGAAGCATTTCTCTTTGCTTTCCATGTCATCTGGTATCTTGCCCATTTTTCATATTCAGATACCAGCTTTTCGAACCATTTCTTAAGTTCTGCCCGGGTATATGTCTCCCGGAATCTGCGGATCTCTTCGGTATCCAGATTACAATACGTCATCTGCACTCCGATCTCTTCCAGATTATTTTGTTCTGCATAAATATATGCATAGCATTTTGCCTGTGCCAGATGCAAAAGCTGTGGCTCTTCCAGACGTTTCAGATCTTTAAATACACCTTTGATCTCATCGACCACCACACGCTTCGGAAGTTCTATGATTCCGTCCGCTCTTCCTTCTACACTCAGGATAAATCCATCACACGGAATCTGATATCTTAACGGAACTTCTGCACGGTACTCTGCCCCCTGCTGTCTCTGGATTTTCCGGTGTATGCGGCTGCCCTGCTGCATGGCATCCTTATCTGCCCCTCCGGTCCGGTTGTCAATGTCTCCATGTCTTAATATAAATTCCACCAGATTCCGCACCGAAATGCGGATACACGGCTGTTCCAGATTCATGATCTGCTTTCCCCCAATCGTTCTTCATACATCGGTCGAATCGCTCCCGTCATTCCTGCGATCACATCGATCACCGTCATGATATCTCCGCTCCGATTCTTCTGGTAAGCATGGTAGCTTCCCTGGATACAATAGCTGAGCATCACATTCATTGCTGTATCTTCTTTCAATTCCGGGTATTTTTCAAAGATCATCTGCTTAATGCTCCGCTCGATACTATCCGCAAAATGATTCGCCTGACTGCCGGAAAATAAAATCGCCGTCAGGGAGTTCTGCGATACATAAGCCATCAGAAGTTCCCGTGCGAACTCTGCCGGATGCTCCAGCAGATATTCCGGATGCTGGATACTGTTCGCAATCGACTGTACTACTTCTTCTTCCATCGCATCTGACAAATCGTAGATATCTTTATAATGCGCATAAAAGGTAGACTTATTGATTCTTGCGCTTTCACATAGTTCTTTTACTGTTATCTTTTCCAAAGGTTTCCTGGAACGCAGTTCGATAAATGCGTTCTTGATTCCCCGCTCTGTTTTCTCAATTCTAAGATCCATCTTACCTCCCATTTCCCAACACTTTCTCATATTCGTCGGTTATCCATCCTTTCGTCGGTTTTGTTGGTGGATACCTCCTCGCATTTTTCTTATAATATAATTATAAATCAAAAAAGCAACTACTGTCCATTATCTTTTCGACAGTTGATCTTTTACGTTGTATTTTCACGGAGGTTAATATGGATTTTTACGGATTTTACACAGGAAAAATATTCGACGCTTATGAATTTCTCGGCGCACACCCGGACAAAGACGGAACCACATTCCGTACCTTTGCACCTGCCGCATCACGCATTACAGTCATTGGGGAATTTAACGACTGGCAGGAATGGGAACTGAACAAAACTTATGACGGCAATTTTTGGGAATGCTATGCCAAAGGTGCAAAGCCGGGCATGATGTACAAGTACCGCATCTACAGACAGGACGGAAGCTGCGTGGAGCACTGCGATCCTTACGGCTTCGGCATGGAACTACGCCCGGCCTTTGCTTCCATCATCCGCGATCTGTCCCACTATAAATTCAAAGACAGCAAATGGATGCAGAAACGTTCGGTATGCAAGGACAAGCCGCTGAACATCTATGAACTGCATTTCGGATCATTTAAGAAGCCTTCTGAAAAGGCAGACGACTGGTACACTTATGTAGAAATGATCGACATCCTGATCCCTTATCTTAAGGAAAATGATTATAACTATATCGAGATCATGCCGCTCAGCGAACACCCGTGTGACGAATCCTGGGGATATCAGAATACTGGATTCTTCAGCCCGACATCACGCTATGGAACTGCCGAAGAACTGATGAAATTCATTGATGCCTGCCACAAGAACGACATCGGTGTGATCATGGATTTCGTGCCGGTACATTTTGCCGTTGATCACTATGCACTGGCCGATTATGACGGAACTTCACTTTATGAATATCCACATCAGGATGTTGGTGTCAGCGAATGGGGAAGCTGCAACTTCATGCATTCCAGAGGCGAGGTTCGAAGCTTCCTGCAGTCTGCTGCGAACTACTGGTTAAGCGTATATCATGTGGACGGAATCCGTATGGATGCAATCAGCCGTATCATTTACTGGCAGGGTGAACCTGCAAGAGGTGTCAACAATAATGCAGTAGACTTTATTCGTGAAATGAACCGCGGATTAAAAACACTGCACCCGACAGTTATGCTCTCTGCCGAGGATTCTACTTCTTTCGAAGGCGTAACAAAACCTGCTGATCAGGGCGGACTTGGATTCGATTACAAATGGGATATGGGCTGGATGAACGATACACTCGACTACTTCCGCACAGCACCGGAGTACAGAAGCCGTGATTATCATAAGCTTACTTTCTCTATGATGTATTATTATAACGACGATTTCCTTCTTCCTCTTTCACATGACGAAGTTGTTCACAGAAAAGCAACGATCGCACAAAAAATGTATGGTGAGTACGAAGAAAAATTTCCACAGGCGCGTGCGTTCTATATGTATATGTACGCACATCCGGGAAAAAAATTGAACTTCATGGGTAACGAGATCGGCCAGCTCCGCGAATGGGATGAAAAGCGTGAGCAGGACTGGGATATCCTGAAGTATCCGATACACGATACTTTCCACCACTTCATGCAGGAACTGAATCATCTGTATCTGACAACTCCTGCTCTTTCTGCCAAAGATTATGAGAATGCAGGATTCCAGTGGCTGGACTGCCATCAGGAAGAGCGCTGTATCTATGCGTTTGAAAGAACAGATGGAAAAGATCGTATCGTTGCTGTCTTTAATTTCTCGGATGAGGATCAGAAAGGCTATGAGCTTCCAATAACGGATGCAAAGGAACTGGAAGTGATTCTGGCTAGTGATGATGTAACATTTGGAGGCAGTAAGAAGTATACGAAGAAGAAAGTGAAGGTTACGGATGGGAAAGCTGTGCTGGATCTTTCGGCGTATTCAGCAGTGTATTTTGGGATTTAATTTATTAACTGGGAAGCGGCCTCTCGGTCCTTGAAGGAAACAATAGATAAGGATTATTGTTTCCTTCAAGTCGTGACTGGCAGCGGATGGTTAATAAATTAAATACCAAATTTCTGGATTTCCTTATTCACCCGGTTTCTCAACATGATCAAATACATATCCGACTTCGGATACCGCTTAAATAACATTTTAATTCTCCCATAAATGGGATTGTGATCACTCGATCCACCATTTTCCCTTCTCCTGCCGACGCAATCCATTCCGCCGGTGTCATCTGGTCTTGTCTGTTTTTTTCTAATCTCATGTTTCCTCCCGGATAAAATTTCTGTCAAATTTTTCTGTCTTTTATTATACCTGCTTCACAGTCTTGTTCAATAT
>SKEA01000925.1_pt1 | contig 23639 bp, 19 predicted proteins | sample 4826601 | NCBI WGS metagenome assembly SKEA01 (sample SAMN11008821, study PRJNA524170) | human gut metagenome | biome: Human fecal sample; material: Feces; isolation source: fecal sample from pouch patient p13, p53 | host: Homo sapiens | place: Israel: Tel-Aviv | collected 2016-07-06 | reverse complement strand
ATATAAGCTTACATATTAGTTATATGAACTACTATTTTATGACAGTGTTCAGATCCTGTTCGATCTCATCCATTTCGGACAGGATCTCTTCCTGCTGTTTGTCGAACAACAATTTCTTATTGTACTGATAATACTTGTCACAGTCATTTTCCTTTAAGAACTGGATACTGTAATAATTCGTGTTAAGTTCGGTCACGAAAGAGACCATCTCCTGACTGTCTCCAAATGCAGCTTCCATGAAATCAAATGCGTGTTCCAGCGCAGCAAGTGTATGCTCTGTCAGTTCTTCCCGCCCTGCCACTTCATTGCCAAACAATTCCTTTACACGTTCAAATGCTGCTTCTCCGTCCAGATGTTCCTCTTTCGTAAGCTGTTCATAGGATTCCAGCGTATCCAGTACCTGTTTGCGTACATGATCTTCCTGCTTTGTCATCTGCTCTTCTTTCCGGAGTTTTTCGTACTTGTCCCTCGATTCACAGACTACAAGATCGATCTGCAGATTGGATCTGTATAACTTCAGATATTCATATAAGATCGTCACAAACCGGTCTTTCAGAAAATAATCTTTAAAGCAAGTTCCCAGTCTTCCGATCAGCATGTTAACTACACTGAGACGCTCATCAAATGCTGCATACTGCAGTCTTTCCAAAGTGTCCTTTGTGTAGACACCTTCAATGATCTTCTCAAGTCCGTAATCTTTCTTGTATTTTCTGTACAGTTCCAGATAATTCGCAAAATCCTTTGCAATCTTCCAATGCTGAATGTACTGATGAACGACCTCTCTATCTGCTTTCTTTCCCAGCTTCTCATATGTCTTCAGAAGCTGGGACAGATCTTCCCATCCTCTGGCCGTTGCAAAGACTCTTCCGTCCACGGTCGTCTCCATGCGATAGAAATAATCTCTGCGGATCTCCAGATATGCAAGGATTGCCGGATGGATATCTGCCTGATATGCGTATTCTTTCCAGACATCATAGTTTACATCCACATCGATCTTCTTGATACGATCGAGCGTCACCACATCAAAATCGCGAACCGACTTATTATATTCCGGCGGATTGCCTGCCGCCACGATGATCCAGCCTTCCGGGATCTTCTGATTGCCGAACATCTTACACTGCAGGAACTGCAGCATCGTCGGTGCCAGCGTCTCTGACACACAGTTGATCTCATCGATAAAGAGGATTCCTTCTTTTAATCCGGTCTCTTCCATCTTATCGTATATTGAGGCAATAATCTCACTCATCGTATATTCGGTAACAGAATATTCTTTTCCGCTATATACTTTCTTTTCAATAAATGGCAGTCCCACCGCACTCTGTCTGGTGTGGTGCGTGATCGTATATGCCACAAGCGCCACTTTACACTCTTTCGCCACCTGCTCCATGACCTGAGTTTTTCCGATTCCCGGAGGCCCCATCAAAAGAATCGGTCTCTGTCTGATCTGTGGAATCATATAATCCCCGAACTCATCTTTGGCAAGATATGCCTCGATGGAATCTTTGATTTCTTTCTTTGCTCGCTTTATATCCATTTATTTCTTTCCTCCATATAATTCACCGGTTACTTACAGATCCTGTCCTTCTTCCAGAATGATCTTGATTGCCCACGGCGGAACATCCACATCTTCATATTCTTCCTCCATGAACACAAATGCCGTCTCATAGACCGGGCACTTCGCCGGATAGATCCCTCGTCCGTCCGTAAAATAGATCATCCCCCGCAGATGTTCAAATGCATGCTGCCGGATCATTTCGTCCACATAGGCAAATGCCGGGCGGAAATCCGTTCCGCCTTCGCCCTTTAATTCTAACTTCTCCATATAAGATTTCAGTTCTTCCTCACAGGTGATCTTCTGATCCGTCTGGATCTGGTCATCACACTGTATGATATGAATATTCACCTTTCGGAAAAAGCTGTCATTCTCACTCAGCACACCATATGTCTCTTCCAGGAACTTTTTCACCAGTTCTCCGGAGCACGACATTGATGTATCGATCACAATCACAAATTCTTCGACCTTCTGGACTTCCTTCCACTCCTGCGGCTCGATCAATGGCATATTCCCATACAACGACAATCCATAACTGTAAAAATTATAGTCAAAAGAATCCGGGTCTACCGTCATCTCTTCTTTTAAAACCGAAAACTTCCGTAAAAATTCTCGGTAATCCATCCGTTCCCGGTTCTCGACCTTCACCTGATCGATCAGACCACCCGAACTTTCCGATGCCTCTTTGGAAAATGTCTCCATCTCCGTCTCCATACGTTCGCTGATGTCCTTCCACTGATTCTCGATCTGGCTCTGCTTCTTCTTATCCTCATCTTTTGGCCAGTAACTGTGATCATCCACACAGAAGTCTGACTCTAACTGTCCAAGCTTCGTTTCCGAGAATTCTTCTTTCTTCAGCACTTCATATACCCGTTCTGCCGTCAATGTCTTCATTTCCTTCTTCAGCATCCGGTACATCTCTCTTCTCGGAAGAGACCTAGCCTTCATCACACAGCGGTGCTGAAGCCCGTCGATGATGGATTCTACCACAATATCGCAGGCCAGATGATAAATCCGCTCTTCTCTTCCCTTTCTCCGGAGCATATGCCGGAAGATACCATGCAGTACCAGATGCAAATAGATCCGGTTCACCATAACGCGGTCTTCCCGGAACAATCCCCCCAGATACTGCGGATCATAATAAAGGTACAGTCCATCCGTTCCCATGCCGTCCGCACCAGTATCCGGTATAAATGGCATGCACGACAATGCAACGTCCAGGAAACGCATCTTCATATAAAGCTCATTTCTTGCCGTGATCAGGATCTTTCGACTGACAGACTCCATACGCTCCTGCATGGCAGTTGACTGTGACACAGCCTCTGGTTCTGTTGTTTCTTTCTTTATTTCTTCATTTTTTATACGTCTCTTCGTATCTGCCATATAATTTTCCGCTTTTTCTCCTTACAATTCAAACGTCTTTTTCTTCTTCGGGAACAACTCTTTTCTGACATCCATAAGCACACTCAGACTTTCCGTCCTGTTCCCCTCTGCCGCTACATCCATACCTTTCTGTAAAGACGGTTCACTCCACAGCTTCTTCTGCTCCAGGAACCGGATTCCTTCTATATCTTCTCTCTTTACCAGATACGCTGCCACCGTTTCCATATGCTCCCGTATGTATGTTTTGTAGACATTTTTGTTCTTCTCCGACAATTCCTCCGGGAAACGCAGCCGGTCCAGTGCAAGCTCCACCGCCGTCTCTTCTGTATCCTCCGCAACCGTATGATAGAACATCTCATCATATTTCTTATAATCTAATTCCCGGTTATAAAAGCACTGGCGGTAGTATCCTCCCGCACCGTGGTGGTGCGTCTCCAGGATTCTTGCCGGCGTATTCTCTACTGCTTCTTCATAGTGTTCCGGAAAAAGGATTCTGGCTTCCCACATCTGTCCATCTGTACAGTTTTTTTCTTCACCTGCATCATATCGCCAACTGTATCCATACAGACTTACACGGATCTGATAGCGCATCTCTTCCACAATGGATTTTAGACAACTTTTCTTCCCCTCACGGAAATAAATCTCTACTTCCGTCAGACGACAACCCGTCAATGCACCGCCACCCATATCGAGCAGTTGATTCCCCAGAATCAGTTTTTTCAGGTTCCTGCACCGGTAGAATGCGTAACGACCGACTTCTTTTAACGCTTCCGGCAGCCAGATCTCTTCCACTTCCAGATTCCTGGCAAATGCATAATCATCCAGTGCAGTCACAGTTTCTCCTTCTATCTCATCCGGCAGGACCACACAACTGTCTGCTCCATAATATTCGGTGATCATCATACCCTTCGCTGTCATTTTATATCTGATCTCTGCAGTGATCAGATTATCCTGCTTTTTATTCTTTACCTGTTCATTTATTTTTGCATCCATATTCCATTCAATTCCGTCCCTTTTTCTTTCTTCCCTATACTACTATGATTCCCTGCTATTTGCAAGGCAGGTCATAACTTTGTATTCGCTGCATATATATGAACAAATGATTCTTGCGGAGTTCTTATGTCCCGATTACATAATTACAAACCATTGATCCTCTTATTCTTCTTTTCATTCTGTTTCTTTGCCGGCGGACAGATTGCCCGGATCTTTCCGCCTGCGTCTGTCAGAACAGATGATAAAAGTTCATCCGGTAATGCAGCTTCCTCCGGCACAGTTCCGACAGCCTCGACTTCCGGCAATCCCCTCTCCACGATTCTGCCGGCTGCCGAAAACTGGGGTCTCAGCTTTCAGGAGGAAGGCAAAGTTCCTGTCGGTAATGCATCTTTCGATGAACTTCAGCAATATCACGCCTACTATGCACAAAAGACGGATAAAAAAGTCATCTATCTTACTTTTGACTGCGGCTATGAAAACGGAAACACACAGGCTATCTTAAATGCTTTAAAACGGCACAACGTTCAAGCCACATTTTTTGTTGTCGGAAACTTTCTGCGTGATAATCCGGAGCTGGTAAAGCAGATGTTAAAAGAAGGTCATACCATCGGCAACCATACTTTCCATCACCCCGACATGTCCCAGATTGCAACAAAGGAGACATTTTCCAGAGAACTTAAGAGTGTGGAAGCTCTGTATAAAGATATCACAGGCAAATCCATGACCCGCTTCTACCGGCCGCCACAGGGAAAATACAGTACTGAAAATCTGCAGATGGCAAAAGGCATGGGGTATCATACCTTCTTCTGGAGTCTTGCCTACGTTGACTGGCTGGCCGACGCGCAGCCATCCAAAGAAGAAGCCTTTGACAAGCTTCTCGGACGGATCCATCCGGGTGCCATCGTGCTGCTGCATAACACCTCCAGAACCAATGGCGAGATTCTGGATGAGCTGCTTGCAAAGTGGGAGGAGATGGGGTATACATTTTCTACACTCAAAAAGCTTGTCAGGAACACTTGAAAATAAAAAACAAACCGGTTTGCTTCCATCAATTTCTTTCTGATTTCTGCAAACCGGTTCATTCTATTCATCCTATTTTAATCGAGATCAATCACATCCATTTTGAATGTATCATCCATCTCCGCATGACTTCTTCTCTTTTCCGGATGATTACTCAAAAGATCTGCTGTCGCATCAAACAGATCGTCATCATCACAACCTGCTCCGAACAGATCATAATCATCATCTTCTGAATAATAGCCTTCGAAGTTGTCAAATGCTTCTTCATCCAGAGGGGTAAAGGCTTCAAAATCATTGGTATCCTCCAGATTGATCTTCTTAACAGGTTTACGGATTGCCGGACCTGTCTCGTCTAAGGCACGGACGCCTTGGGATGGTTTCTTTTCTCTTTCAGGTTCTGTGCGTCTTGCTGGCTTTTTCTGCCTTGCTGATTGTTTCTTAGCAGGCTTGTGCTCCATTGCTTTTGCAATATTTTCTGTCACCCATGGATCCTCATCATCGAAATCATCCTCATAATCTTCAAATTCGTCTTCTCCATAGTCAAATCTTGATGTTTTCTTTACAGCTGCTGTTTTTTTAGCTGTCTTTTTATTTTTCTTCTTCTCTTTATTTACTTTTTTCGCAGCTTTTTTCTGAATCTTCTTCTCTGCTTCTTCCTCATCCATATCAATTCCATATTCGTCATACAGATCATCTAATTCAAGATCTCTATAATGAAGTTTTACAGAAGTAATAATTACTACGATCAGCAGTACTGCAAAAAGAACAAGTGCAATAATTACTACGATATCCAAAAAACTATCTACAAAATTTAAAATTTTTCCCCAGATTCCTTTTCCGTTATTGACAGTAGAATCTGACGTTGAAGATGTTCCTGATGATGGCGAATATTTCTGGTACGTACCATCTGTTGTATCATAACGGTATGTTGTCTTTTCTCCATCCGAATTCATCGCATAGACAATATAATATTCCGCATTCTTTGTATCCTGCCATGTATCAAACTCTTTTCCGTTTAATGTAAGTGATGTCTTCTGATACTGGTCTGGCAATGAGATATTTCCGTCATCAGCCAAAGGAATAATATATCTTCCCTTTGCAACCTCTATTACTTCAAGAGGAGAGAACTTTCCGGTATCACTGTCATACAGATAAAAATCCGCATCTCCTCCGTTTTCAGGTGTAAGATACATTGCAAGTGCGCCACTTGATTCCTGCTTAATAATCTGATGATCTGTTCCTTCAAATTTCAACGCATCTCTTACAAAACCATCAGGAATAATCGTATCCGAAAAATCATCTGTTACGATATATTTTGATTTTCCAATCTTAACCTCTGTTCCATCAACAGCTGAACTGGTATCTTCTTCCTGAATCAGCGATTTATCACCTTCTGCTATGCTGACAGATGAAGAACCTGACGTAATCTCCAATGCAACTCCATTGCTATCAATTCCATCAACCTTGGCAACTTCTACCGATGTTGTTCCCTCATCCAATGCCTGGAATTTTAAATTAAATTCCATCGTTGTTCCGGCATTTTCATCATTTCTTGATATTGTAATTGTTCCGTCTCCACCTGTAGCATCATCACCGCTGATGAAGCGCAGCTTTGTTTTATCATAGCTTAATGTTGCCTGAATTGTATTTAATGCTTTCGCAGACGAAACCTTTGCCGTTACTTCTACTTCTGCCCCGACACTGGTCTGCGGATCAGAAAATCTGAATTCTGCTGCGGTTGCACTTGCCACACATGTCATTCCAACACACAACATACACATCAAAAGAAATGATACAATTATTTTTTTGACTTTTTTCATGAATAATACCCCTTTTTCTATCTTTATGGTGTTCTACTCCGTGGTACCTTCGCCGCCAGTTGATTCTCCGCCTGTCCCGGTTGAAGTATCTCCCGTTGATGTACCATTTCCTGTCGTTCCTGTACTTCCTGTTGTTCCGCTTCCTGTTCCGGTTGATGTACCACTTCCCGTACCTGTTCCGGTTGTACTTCCCGTTGTCCCTGTACTTCCCGAAGTACCACTGTTACCACTCGTTCCCGATCTGTACGAAGTGCTTCCGGTTGTTCCTGTACTTCCCGAACTGTTCTTTGTTGTTCCACTGTTTCCGGAATATGTCTCTTCCGGCTGTTGCATAAACTCCTGCGTTGATTCGTCTGTATCCGCATCTCTGTTTCCGGCTTTTTTCTCTATCTTTGCACTGATATCCGATACTGTGGAAGACACATCATAATTGTCACTTTCTCCATAGAAGAAGCTATGCAGCTGCTTTACATTACTTTCCATTGTAACCGGAATAACAACGCTTCCTACATTTCCCAATGTATCGGTTGTCTTGTCAAATGGGAACCCTGTTGTTTCTCCCAGTTCATAATCAAACGCATCTTTCGCATATTCAAGGATTTCTGTCATTGTAAAGTTTGTCGAAACCTCAGGAAAAACCTTATCAATAATCTTATTCAACTGTGCCGGTGATGCCTGTTGCAGCTTCTCTACAACTTTCTGTAGAACCGCCCGCTGCCTTTCTGCACGTTTGAAATCATCTCCGGCTGTGTATCTGATTCTGGCATATGCAGTTGCCTGCACACCATTCAGAGTCTGTGTTCCCGGTTCTGTAACTCCCGGAGACAGCTTTCCGGTCACCTTCATAATTTCCTGAACATAACCACAGATGTACGGCATTTCATCTTCCTGTACATCGATATCAATTCCGCCCACAGAATCTACAATATCTATCATCGAGTTAAAATTCACCGTTACATAATGTTCAATATTCATATCCAGATTCTTATTCAACACTGAAAGAGCACCTTCCGGACCGCCATATGAATATGCTGCATTGATTTTATTCAATGTTCCATCTTCCTGCTCTGACAACGTGTCTCTATATATTGATGCAATTTTCACCTTCATTGTCTTCTTGTTCAGGCTTGCAATCATTATTGTGTCACTTCTGGTTCCTTTGTCCAGATCATTGTCTCTTGAATCCACACCGAACAATGCAACATTCAGATATCCGCTTCCCCTTTTTTTTGCTTCCTTTGAAACGCTTAATTTATCTGTATCTAACTTTACTGTATTGATCTTCGAAAGCTTACTGGCTACAATGACAGCTCCGATCGCTGCTACCGTCACCAATGTTCCTCCAAGAATGGCTCCAATCTTCTTACCCAGAGACCAGGAGGCAAATCCCCTTGTTTTCGACCTTCGTCCCCGTCTTTTATATCTTTTTTTATCTTTTGCCATTACTTTTTATATCCTTTCTTCAGTCGTAGCTTATCATATCATATCTATATTACCTTAAAATATGACAAACTTCAATCAAAAATAAAGCTTTTCGTCTACTTTTCCCAGTAACCCGGACTCATCGAACACCATTTAACGACTTTATCCGGCAATTTTTTATACATTTTCCCCATCCGGTAACCAATATACTTACAACCACTTTGATAAACCAGTTTTGGAACCATATATATTTTCCGCTGTTTTACCAAATGAGCAGCTGTCTGCTTCACCAGTTTTATTCCTTCGTTTTCAGACTTTATACCATCGAATACTTCCGGATGTTCTGCCTGCGACACAGCCATATCAAAATTGCGGTGAAACTGCTGCATTCCTGTATAATTATGTGAGTGAATCACTCTCGCTTCAGCCACATAAGCAACCTTGTATCCGGCATTTATCATATGACCAGCCAATATCATATCCTCATTAAATATTGTTTTCTTGCAGAATCCACCTGCTTTTTCATAAATATTCCGTTTATATGCCGCACAAACGTTAGAACAGAAGAATGTTTTAATGCCCATTTCCTGTAAATCTTCCTTGCTTTTTATCCGGCTGTTTTCCGGGTAATTGAATTTTCTGGTATATTTTTCTATATAATTACAATCAGATGCTGCAAGCTGACGTGCATACGCCGCCCCGGTCATTTCATCTTCTTCCAGTACTTTCACCAGATTTCCAATCACATATTCATCTGCTGGCACTGCATCCTGTGTCATAAATACAACAATTTCCGCCTTTGACATCTGCATTCCCATATCCCGTGTTGCGCCATGATCAAATTCCCGGCGTTCTATATGGTATACTTTTACCTTTTCCATCTGCTCTACTTCTTTCGGAAACCTTCCGGCCTTTGTATTGATCACAAAAATAGTGCCGATCGAATATTCCTGTTCCTGAAGTTTTTTCACAAGTCTGCTAAATTTTTCATCTGGTCTGTATGATGGTATCACCACATCTACAGAAGTCTGATCGTTATTCATCTTTTCTTTTTCATCCTCTATTTCTTATCATATCCTACATAGCAATAAATCATCCCTGTAATGATCAGCCAGAACCATGTCGCAGGACTGCTGAACCATGTTGTAAAAAATGCAAGAGCCAGATACACTGCAATCTGTCCATAAAAAAGATATACAACCGGGTTATCACTTTTTTTAATAATATCAATAATGACCTTTGCCACAACACCAATAAGCAGAGCTATCACAAATACTCCAATGACTCCAAAATCATAATAAGCATCATAAAACATTGTAAGCGTTGTCAATTCGGTACTGGTCAGATAGACCGTTGCCGGAACCAGATTTGGCATTACAAATTTCAATCCCGTTAATGACACAAACGGGAATAACATCCGCAGGCCACAAGAAAATTTCGGCAGATTTTTCACCAGACAGTCAAAATTATCGTAGTTATTGGCAATATAGATATACGGCTGGGTCAGAAACACCGGCATATGTGTATATTTCATTTTAAATACATTGTTCAAATATATCGCATCCCGCTTCTGTGACAATGTAATCACCACATACGCTGCACAAACCACAAAGCCAAGAAGAACCAGGGTACTTTTCCTCATATTTTTATTTACCAGTATATAAATGACTGCTGCCACACCTATTTCAAACAGAAACTGAAATCTCGATACATAGAGAAACGGAACTGCAAATGCCACTATATTTGCAATAATGATTGCTCCATTACGCCACTTACTTTCCTCAGAATCGATTTTTTTCCAAAGCACCGTAAGTCCCGGTATCAGGATACAACTGATTGCACAATAATGAAGATAATGTAAAGCCGACATTCTGAAATAAGAATACGAATAAGGTTCGTCTGAAAAAACCGGAATATAACCGATCCGGATAATTTCGATTACAAAACATCCGGCCGACACAACCAGCAGCAACATAATACATCGAAAAAGCCTGTCTGCCTTTTTTTTATTTTTTTCAGGTTCTTTTCCCTCTACCCTGCTATACTTTCTTCCCCATTCATATCCTATTCCAAAAGCTATATATATCACACAAAAGCTCAACCAGGTTATATAGCTCCATGTATCCTGTAATGTACTGAGTTTCAGACAGCTGATTCCCTGGCCCCCTACCCAGGCAAGTGTAAACAGAGCCCTCAGTTCCACAAAGCTTCCACTTTCCCTTACCCAGTGAACATACAAATAAACAGCTTCCACAATCAGAATAATTCCCGAAGCATAATACCATTTTGCCAGTGACGCTATGTAACTGACAAAAAAGCTCAGCATATAAGTTCCATATTCTAAAATAATTTTATTCCGTTCCCTCATTCAGACTGTCTCCTTTAAACGTAGACTCCATTGCATCTGTATTATCTGCTGTTATATCCGTCAGATAAACAATGTCACTGTCAATCTCTTTTACTTTGTCTGATGCCTCATAAGAATCATCATTAAACAGTTCCTGATGTAATTGCTTTACATTCTGTTCCAAACCGATTGGAATGACAAAAGATACACCGCTATGATTCTTCACTGTTTCACTGGTTGTTACCTGATATGGGAATCCATTTGTTGACACCAGATTATAATTCAGTGCATTCGCTGCAAATCCCAGAATCTGTTTTGAAGAAAAACTTGTCGAAATCATCGGAAATACTTCATTTACTATTTTATTTAAAGTAATGAAATTCGCTTTCTGTGCTTTCTTTGCAACCTTTTCTAATACAATTCTCTGTCTCTGTGCACGTTTGAAGTCATTACCACTTGTATAACGGATTCTTGCATATGCCACACCATGAATACCGTCCAGATGCTGCGTACCGGCTTTTTCTTCTATATCCGACCAATGTTCGCCAATCACTCTTGCCGTCTCGGCACCATACAGATTACACCAGTGTGCTTCTTCTTTCGTCATTTTAATATCAATCCCACCCAGAGCATCGATCACTTTTACAAGCGCATTAAAATTCACACTGACATAATTCTTAATATCAAGATCAAAGTTACGGTTCAAAAGACTGATTGCCTCTTCCGGACCGCCTGTATTATATGCTGCGTTCGCTTTATTATAGCGTCCATTCTGTTGCTGCAGCAACGTATCCCTGTATACAGACACAAGCTTCACGTCACTTGTCTTATTATTAATACTTGCGATCATAATACAGTCACTTTGTACACCGCCGTCCAATTCATTATTTCTCGAATCCAATCCAAACAATGCAATGTTCGTATACTCTCCTGTATCCTTATAAACTTCCAGCTTTTTTTTATTCAACACATTATAATCCAGTTTTCCGAGTTTGAATATTCCGTAAGCAGCCACTAACAGAGCAGCCAGAATTATAATTTCAACTGTTAGTAAAATAATTCTTTTTCTTTTTCTTTTGCGCATTTTTTTTCGTCGTTCTTCTCTTAATTGTCTTTTTGTCTTGCGTCTTTTCTTTGCCATTGCCGTCTCCTTTAGAAGCTAATATGCATTCTTATTAATAAAACCTTTGAAAAATGTCAGAAATAATATTTTTATATCAAATCCCAATGTCCAGTTTTCAATATAATATAAATCATACTCGATTCTCTTTTGAATCGATGTGTCACCACGTAGTCCATTCACCTGTGCCCATCCGGTAAGTCCCGGCCGCACCTGATGTTTGATCATATATCTTGGAATCTCTTCTTTGAATTTTTCTACAAACTGAGGTCTTTCCGGTCTCGGGCCGATCAGACTCATATCCCCTTTCAGGATATTGATCAGCTGCGGTAATTCGTCAATGCTTGTTTTTCTTATAAACTTTCCTACCGGCGTAACACGCGGATCGTTCTTTACCGTCCATCCATTCTTTTCTTTTGATGCATCCTGTACAACCATAGACCGGAATTTATACATATAGAATGGTTTATTTTGCAGACCGATCCTTTCCTGTTTGAAGATCAGTGGTCCCGGAGATGTCACTTTTATAATAATTGTTATTACCAGCATGACCGGTGAAAATAATGTAAGCGCAACCAATGCTCCAAAAATATCCATTGCCCTTTTTACAAATGCATTCAGCATATTGCTAAGCGGTACTCTTCTTATATTAATTACCGGAAGTCCTATCAGATCTTCCGTATATGGTTTTGTCGGAATGATATTATTATAATCCGGTATAAACTTTGTATGGACACCAGATTTTTCACACATACCTACAATCTTTTCTAATTTATGATATTCTGCCAGCCCGAGAGTGATTGCTATCTCATCCAGTTTATTTTCCGGAAGAACAATCATAAGATTATCGATTCTTCCAAGTACCTTAATTCCTTTATACTCTGTTCCTCTTGGTACATTGTCCGCAAGAATTCCTCTCACGATATAGCCCCATTCCGGATTTGCTTTAATTCTGTCAATATACTGTTCCGCCGCACGGCTATATCCGATCAGCAGAATGTGCTTCTGGTTATATCCCTGCTTCCGCATATCCCGCAACACTTCACGGATAATATTTCTTACAACAACTTCTAAAAATACATTCACCAGGAAAAATACAAAAATCATTCCCCTGGAAAAATCAGGCTGTTTCCACACATATAAAAGTAAAATAAATGCCATCAGACCAATCACATTAGCCTGAATGATATGCCATGCTTCCAGTCTGCGTCCCTGCACACGTTTTGGTGTATATAACTGGAATCCATAATATAAGACCAAATATCCCGGCACAATTACAATCAACACTTTTGCATATTCCTGCAACGATAAAAACCATGGATCCAATTCAAAAATCCCGCTTTTAAATCTCAGGTACCATGATGCAATATATGAAAATACAATTACAACTGCATCTATTACTACATGTAATCTGTTTAATAACTTTTGATTATCCTTTATCAATGTTCCTCACCCATATTTATCTAATTTTACATTACGCTTTATCTTACAATAATTTTTTCCTTACGGCAACCCATTATACCACAGTTTTCTTAATACTTTATTAATAATTTTGAAATATATTTAAAAAATTATTTTACCCACTCTTTATATAGCACCCTCTTCTTTTTTTTGCTATAATAATAGAAACAAATCAGAAAATAGAGATCGGAGTATTTCTCAAACTATGAAAGTAACAATTATCATCCCAAACTATAACGGGAAACATTTTATGGAGCCCTGCCTCCAGTCATTATCAGAACAGACCTGCAGGGATTTCAAAGTATTAGTGGTTGACAACGCATCTTCCGATGGAAGTCTGGAATATATGAGTGAGCACTACCCAGATATAGAGGTTATCTCCTTAAAGAAAAATTACGGTTTCAGCAAAGCGGTCAATGTCGGAATCGAACATTCCACTACACCTTATGTGATATTGCTCAATAATGATACGACCGTTGATACACACTATGTAGAAGAAATGATCAAAGCGATTGAAAAATCTCCGCACATCTTTTCTGTCAGCAGTAAGATGATCCAGATGTATCATCCAGAACTGATCGACAGTGCCGGTGATCTTTATACTTTAATGGGTTGGGGCGTGTGCCGCGGAACCGGACGTCCTGTCTCCAATTACACAAAAGCAGATCAGATATTTACCGCATGCGCCGGGGCAGCCATCTACCGCCGGTCTGCTTTTTCAAAAATCGGCTTATTTGATGAAAATCATTTTGCATACCTTGAGGATATCGATGTCGGATATCGCGCAAAAATTTACGGCTACAAAAATACATACTGCCCCACAGCACTGGTCTACCACGTAGGAAGCGGTACAAGCGGTTCAAAATATAACTCTTTCAAGGTTAAATTATCCGCCCGCAACAATATTTACCTGAATTACAAAAACATGCCTTTCTTGCAGCTGGTTTTGAACTTTATTCCTCTTTTTCTCGGCTGTGTTGTCAAATATCTGTTTTTCATGCGTAAGGGGTTCGGTGAAGACTATGCCTGCGGAATAAAAGAAGGGCTTTCCCATGCCCGGGAACAGAAAAAAGTTGCTTTTAAGCTGCGGCACCTGCCTAACTATATTTTGATCGAGTTTGAACTGATTCTTCATACTCTTTCTTATGCCAGAGACTGGTTTAGACGAAAATTATTCAAAAAATAGAAAAAAACAGGAACCGTATCATTTTACTTTTGATACGGTTCCTGCTTTTTATTAAAATACATATTGATCATCAATAACCCGATCATCTGAAATCCATTCTGTAGTCCGAGAAATGCAGGATTAAATGCAGGTCTTATCACAAACCAGCCCAGTCCAATCAAAGTAAATACTTTAATGACCCAGGTGTTTTTTCTGGCATACTTTACGATTTTTCTTATGTATATCAGGAGCACTCCTCCAACAAAAACTACAAATCCTGAAATTCCCATCTGGTAACAAAATGACAGGTATTCTATTTCATATGAAAACGGTATCGATCCGCTTCTTGTATAATCACTTATGTAACTTCCAAATCCATGGCCGAATACCGGTGACTCCTTCACTCCGTTTATCAATTCTCTCATTTGTATCTGCCTGACATCATCTGATTCTATAGCAAATGAAGAAAAGAACCGGAATTCTATCATTTGTATCACAGGTTTCAACCATAACACCGACGAAGCAAGCACCAGAATCACCCCGATGCATCTTACCTTCTTCGGGATTTTCTTCCAATAATATAACACTGCAACAAATGCAAAGCAGCAGAATTCAACCATCAAAACTCTCGAAAATACAATCAATGTATAGATCCCGCTCAATGCAAACAGCAGACTTCTGATGCTTTTTTTATATTTCTCCATCATCCAGTAAAACGGCATCAGTGTCACTACTATAATATCAGATGAAGTCTGCACACGGATCAGCAATAATCTGCCCAAATGCATTGTCATTGTCGATGCTTCCGTTCCAAACATGTTTAGATAAAATTCTATTACAGCCTCATATTCTATCAACTTACATACAAAGACGATTTCTATGATTATTTTTCCCAGGATCTTCAAAAGCATCATATAAAGGATACATTCTATAATCTTTTCCGGTTCAGCCAATTCATATCTGACCAGAAAATATAATTCTACAAACACAATTACCGAGATATAGAATAATCCCGTAAATTTTATACTCCATTCATTTCCAAGAATGTAACTGACAATACATGCCAACAATCCCAAAAAACCTAAAGTAATCTCCAGCTTCGCACTTTTTATAATCTCAAGGCTTTTTCTTTGTAAAACCAGGCATATTCCTCCCAGAATAATCAACAGGCATACCAATATTTTCTGAATTGGTATGCCCATCATTACTCCTGTTGGAAGTGCATAACTTATGATGCACAGATAAATCACAACATTCAGTAATTTTGATAACTTATTCATAGTTTATCCTAAAAATGGAACGTATCTTTCAGTCCAACCCACAGCTGATCCTTATCACTTAAGTTCAGTGCTGTGCCGTCTTCCAGCGCATAACCTTCCCCGGATGCGGTTCCTTTATACTCTCCTGTCAGTGTCGGCCACTCAATACCGATCTCAGGATCGTTCCATGCAAGACCGCCTTCATCTCCCGGATGATAGAAGTCTGTACACTTGTAGCAGAACTCAGCAAGATCACTTAATACCAGGAATCCGTGTGCGAATCCTTCCGGAATATAGAACTGTTTCTTATTTTCTTCTGTCAGTTCTACACCGAACCATTTTCCGTATGTCTCGCTGTCACTTCTTAAGTCTACCGCCACGTCAAATACAGAACCTTTTACGACACGTACCAGTTTTCCCTGTGGAAATTCTTTCTGGAAATGTAATCCTCTTAAGACTCCCTTTGTAGAACTTGACTGGTTGTCCTGAACGAACTGCATTGTAAGTCCTGCTTCTTCCATATCTTTCTGGTTATATGTCTCCATAAAGTATCCTCTTGCGTCACCATGTACTGTTGGTTCAATTACACAGAGTCCCTGGATACCACCTGCGTTTTTTTCTACTTTAATCTGTCCCATTATTACGTCTCCTTATTGTTTTAAATGATTTATACGTGAGTTAATCCCAGCCACGTCATGTGGCTGAGATTATTCTTCACCTATATAAAATTTAGAATTCGATTTCTTTCAGATATCTTCCAAGCGCATCCTGCCATGTCGGAAGTGGGGTAAATCCATTTTCCACAAGTTTACTCTTGTCCAGTCTGCTGTTGAAAGGTCTTGCTGCTTTGGATACACCGTACTCTTCTGTTGTTACCGGCAGAACCGTCACCTTGTCTTCGCTGTATTCGTCATGGCCAAGCTCTGCTGCCTGGCGGAAGATTTCCTTTGTAAAATCATACCAGCTGATATATCCGCCTTCATTTGTTGCATGATAGTAACCATATTTGTCAGTCTCGATCATGTCAACGAGAAGTCTTGCAAGGTCAAATGTATAGGTTGGTGTTCCGATCTGGTCATTTACAACTTTCAATGTATCGTGTGTCTTTGCTACATTGAGCATTGTCTTGATAAAGTTCTTACCGTTCTTTCCGAATACCCACGCGATACGTACGATGAAGTACTTATCCATAGTCTCCGATACAGCAAGCTCTCCGGCAAGCTTTGTCTCTCCATATACATTCAGTGGTTTGTAATCCTTGCAGTCAGGTTCCCAGGCTTTCTCTCCCTGTCCGTCAAATACATAGTCTGTACTGATGTATACCATCTTACAGTCTAACTTTTTACACACATCTGCAATGTTCTTTGTTCCTGTTGCATTGACTGCTTTTACGATGTCTTTCTTATCTTCGTCTTCTGCAAGATCTACGGCCGTCCATGCAGCACAGTGTACCACTACATCCGGTTTTGCATCTGTCAGAACTTTTTCTACAGAAGATGCATCTGTGATATCCATCGGCACATATGGCATTGTTGTTACCGCTGTACCATCCTGGATTCCGCTGTATGTTTCTTTGATGTCAGAACCGATTCCCTCATAACCACGGGATGCCAGTTCGTTCATCACGTCATGACCAAGCTGTCCGCCAACACCTGTCACTAATACTTTCATTCTTAAATCTCCTCCCGGTGAGCATACATTTTCTCATAATAGTTCTGGTATTCTCCGGAAATGATCGTCTCCCACCATTCCTTATTTTCAAGATACCATTTGATCGTCTTCTTAATCCCATCTTCGAATTTGGTCTCCGGAAGCCATCCAAGTTCGTTGTGGATCTTTGTAGGATCGATCGCATAACGCATATCATGTCCCTTACGGTCTGCAACGTGAGTAATCAGACTTTCCGGTTTTCCAAGCTCTTTACAGATGATCTTAACGATCTCGATGTTTGTCTTCTCGTTGTGTCCACCTACGTTGTACACTTCTCCGACTCTTCCGTTATGAATGATCAGATCGATTGCCTTGCAGTGATCTTCTACATATAACCAGTCACGTACATTTAATCCTTCTCCGTATACCGGAAGCGGCTTGTCATTCAGTGCATTGGCGATCATCAGCGGGATCAGTTTCTCCGGGAAGTGATATGGTCCGTAGTTGTTGGAACATCTGCTGATAGATACCGGCAGTCCGTATGTTCTGTGATAAGCAAGAACTAACAGGTCTGCTGCTGCCTTAGATGAGCTGTATGGGCTGCTTGTGTGGATCGGTGTCTCCTCTGTGAAGAACAGGTCCGGTCTGTCAAGCGGCAGATCTCCGTATACTTCATCTGTAGATACCTGATGGTAACGTTTGATACCATATTTTCTGCAGGCATCCATCAGTACAGCAGTACCTTTGATGTTTGTATCCAGGAATACTTCCGGGTTCTCGATAGAACGGTCTACGTGGCTTTCTGCTGCAAAGTTTACAACCATATCCGGTTTCTCTTCTTCGAATAATTTGTACACTGCTTCACGGTCTGTAATGCTTTCTTTTACAAAACGGAAATTCGGATTGTCCATTACAGGCTCCAGTGTAGATAAGTTACCTGCATATGTCAGGCAGTCCAGACAAACGATGCGATAGTCCGGGTATTTGTTTAACATATGAAATACAAAGTTACTTCCGATAAATCCGGCTCCTCCGGTTACAATAATTGTCATTTTTTGATTTCTCCTTTTTGTATCATTTCTTAGTATAGATTTTAGTACAGATTTTCTTTATATTTTCCATCCAGGACGTCTTTTAAGTACTGTCCATACTGGTTCTTCTTCAGAACTTCATATACTTCCATTACCTCGTCCTTGCTGATCCATCCGTTCAGGTATGCGATCTCTTCCAGGCATGCAATCTTACGGTGCTGATGTGTCTCAACCGTCTTCACGAAGTTGGTTGCATCTACAAGGCTTTCGTGTGTACCTGTATCCAGCCATGTGAATCCCTGTCCGAGAAGTTCTACATTCAGATCACCTTTCTCAAGATATACACGGTTCAGATCTGTGATTTCCAGTTCTCCACGTGCACTTGGCTTTAACTCTTTTGCATACTTCACAACATTGTTGTCATAGAAATACAATCCTGTTACACAGTAGTTGCTCTTTGGCTGCGCCGGCTTTTCTTCGATGGAAATAGCTTTTCCTTCGTGATCAAATTCTACGATACCGAAACGTTCCGGATCATCTACATAATATCCAAATACAGTAGCTCCCTTTCCGGTCTCTGCATTCTCAACAGCAGCTTTCAGACGTTTATTCAGTCCGTGACCTGCAAAAATGTTATCGCCGAGAACCATTGCTACTGTATCATCACCGATGAATTCTTCTCCGATGATAAATGCCTGAGCAAGTCCGTCCGGGCTTGGCTGTACTGCATAAGACAGATTCACACCAAACTGATGTCCGTCTCCCAACAGTTCTTGGAATCTTGGTGTATCCTGTGGTGTTGAGATGATCAGGATGTCACGAATGCCTGCGTTCATCAGCACTGACATTGGATAATAGATCATCGGCTTGTCATAGATTGGCAGTAACTGCTTTGATGTTACCATTGTTAATGGATACAGACGTGTGCCTGAACCACCTGCTAAAATAATTCCTTTCATTTCAGGAACCTCCTCGTTTTGTATTAATAGGTTATCAAGTTCTTCACTTTCTATTCTAGTCTCCATGTTCCGTGTTAATTAGATTATAAAAGGTGACCTTAGGTCATCTTCAAGTACTTTTTTTATTTTTTTGTAACTTTCCTGTAATATTTAAGAAGTTCTTAAGAATTACGACTCATCGCTGATCATAACTTTAATTTTCCGTAATCAAACAACTGCTTCAATCAACAGCTTCTCTCCTAGCACCACTTCTTTTACACCAATCTTCTTATTCTTATTAAAATTAAAGCTCAGCATATATCCCTTATCCACATGATAATACTCCAGATAATCCGAAAGTTGCTTTTCTCCTCTTTCATTGTAGGCATTCCCATGCCATATCTTCATCTCAATGATATACTGCTGTCCCAGATAATCAATGATCATATCCGTCTGTTCATCATTCCTTGTTCTTGCCTCAATATAATAATTCCCTGTTCCATTAATGATCGGTTTCAAAAAAAGCATAAAATATCTCCGGCCATCCGCTTCCAGAAATTTTTCATCTCTATCACCGTAAATGTCGTCAAAATATTCTACAAACTTTTCAAGAATACGCCGCATATCCAACGCACCATCATGTATAAACTGATTTTTTAATCTCGCTCCTTCTCTATAGACATCCTTCTCCTGTTCATCTGTTGACATAAGAAACATATTGTAAAGACGTGTTTCAAATATACGGTTTGCAATATAGACATTTCCATTTCGAACTTTTATAAATCCAAACATTTCAGCCATATCTATTCCACTGTCATCCGGATTATAACCTATATTTTCACCTCTGAACAGCAATCTGTAAATCAGATTTTTCACTCCCGGATATTCATTCAATTTTCCGATTAAAGATTCAAATAATGGATTTTTATCATTCAACAACATTTTTACAGCAGTCAGTACATCCTGTTTACTCCATGCTGTCTTGCTTTCACCTTTGATATCTTCATCTATCATTTTACATAAACATGACACAAGATACGGATATCCTGATGTATAAGAATAAATCATTTCTGCAATCTCCACTACATCCATTCCTGTCTGATAATCCTGTTCATATTCATTCAGCATTCCCGATATATCATCTACTGAAAAATTCATATCTATCTTAAATTTCGCCGCTATATTCCACGGACTGTTCGTCTTATGATTTTCTTCCGGCCTGATCTTACTTTTTACATTTCTCACGTCGTATACTCCTGCAAGTATCACTGACCGAAATGTAGGCATCTGCATCCTACGCAGATAATATGCACGCAGTTGAGCCAAAAAATCAACAAACACCTGATTATTTGTAGCTGTATCAACTTCATCAATAATCAATACCAGCGGTTTTTCCGAAATTCTGCACCACTGCAACAACGTACGAAACAGCACTGATAAGGTTACATTCCTCTCTTTTCCATCCGCCATACGCGACAAACCACTTCGTATATCCTCCGGTATATCATATTCTGATATCAATACCTCGTTAGAGAAGGCAGCAACAAATTTTTCTTCATTCTCAAAATCTCCATAACTGATTGTCTGAAAATCAAGACTGATCACCTTATAATCACTTTTCAAATATTCTGCCAAAGCAGCCAGCAATGTTGTCTTTCCATACTGTCTTGCCCTGTTAATTGTAAAGTACTCTCCGGCATCTACCATTTTTTTAATCTCTGATAGACGTTCCGATAAATCTATCATATAGTGTATTTGCGGATTACAACTCCCATTTACATTAAAAAACTTTTTCAACTCTGCCACCTGCCGATCTTCACCAACACTCTACACTTTTTTATACTTACTTTTATTATGCACGATATTTCTATTATTCTCAACCATTATATCCAACAAAAATCCCGGCATCTTTCGTAATGTGGAACCCGCCTTCCGTCTTCTTACGCACATAAGACTGGAACTCCTTGTAATGATCCAGAATATACTGTCCCTGATTCCCATGGCACGACAAGATATAAGAAATCAATGGCTCCGGTTCCGGCACGATAAGCGAATCCTCATACCGCCTCCACTCTATCTTTTCAAAATCCTTCTTAAGAATCTCTTCTCCGTTCTCTTTTCCAAAACGCTCGTACAGATTCTTTGCTGCCAGTACGATCCGGTCATCGAACTTCTGTACCAGTTCACTCACTTCTCTCATATGATCATTGCCATATGTACTGCAGACAAATCTTCCTCCCGGCTTCAATACACGTTTTACTTCTTTACAAACTTTCGGGATATCTTCGCAATAAAACAACACATGATTGGCAATTACAAGATCAAATGCATCCTTATCATATGGGATTCTTCCCGCATCAAATACACGGAATCTGAACCTGCTGTCGTCTGCACCGATCGTACGCCTTGCATCTCTTAACATTCCATCCGATATATCTGATACTACGATCTCCGTCTGTTCCGGAATCTTATCCCTGTCCACGTTCCAGAGTGTACCATCTCCACATCCCAGCTCCAGAACCTTCATTCCCGGCTTTAATTCCAGTTGTTCGAAAATCCATGGAAACCATCCTTTCGTATTTTGCGAATACAGACTGTGTAGGTTAATTCTTGCGGAAATGTTTGACGCATCCTGATACTGGTTCTTCATACTTTTCTCCATACCGGTCAGATGGATCAGATTCAACATCTGACTCCAATCAATGGAATGTTCTTTCTTAATCAGATCCGACGTATCCTGAATTGCCTGCTCCACCAGCTGCATCTGTTCGATGCGGTCACGGACTAATTTTAACTGAATGTTAAGAGAGTTGAGCATGAAGTGATAGTCTGCATCATCGATCGTCATATCCCGGATGTCGTCCAGCGAAAATCCCAGATATTTCAAAAGTAATATCTGCTGCAGTCTGGCGAAGTCTTCGTCTGTGTAGAATCTTGCGCCCGCTTCTGTGACGTAAGATGGTTTTAATATATTCTGTTTGTCATAATAGCGAATTGTCCGCAAGGTCACGTGGGCCATGCGGGCAAATTCGCCGGATGAGTAGTAGCCTGGTTTTTTCAACTTACTTTCCTTCCTACTTCTTTACAATTGTTCCAATTTTTCTTAGCGGTTTTGTCAGCTTCCATGAAGTTGAATTTTCATAATCTTCTATGATCGCTTCCAACTCTTTTATTTTATTATCTCTATCTGCTATGTCTTTTTTTAACATAAGTTTTTGCTGTTCATTTCTTCGTATTTCATTTTCAAATACTTCTTCCTTTTTCTTTATGTTTTGAATTGTTTCTTGTACTTTCCAATCATTATAAAGATGTTCTCCTGTTAATTCATAGAACTTTTTTATATTTAATTCATATTTACTTTCCAAAATATCTGCCGTTATTTTATCTTGAAGTAAGTTTATCAAATATTCTATACCAACATTTGATATAGTTCTTCCCTGTCCTACAGGACTGCACAATAAAAATGCTTTTTCACATTCCAATTCTTCTCTTGATTCAGCATTACTATTTTTTAAATATTTTCCAAATGTTTTTTTAAACACTACATCCGACATTTCATCAAAAAAATGTTTTCTGATATCCACATATTCATTATATGTTCTAGTCATATTTTTTTCCGAAATATTACTATTATTTGTCTCGCTCTCATATCTTCTAATTCGAACTAATTTCTCAGGTATTACAGCCATAGGATATCTTTTTGCAATTCTAATCCAATAATCAAAATCATGCAATTGTCTATAAGCAATATTAAAATCGCCTATTTCTACCATAATCTTTGTTGTCATAAGCACTGATGTCATTGGCAAACAATTTCCAAGGAAGAAAAACGTTTCTAACCATTCCTCTTGCCTTTCATAATCCACTGCATATAATTTTTCCAAATCCGAATCAACTACTTGATCATTTTCATCTATAATTGAAACATGTGTAAAACAAATTTTATGTTCTGGATGTTCTTTTAAATATTCCACTTGAATCTCTAACTTGTTTTTTTCCCATAAATCATCACTATCAATTCGTGCAAAATATTCTCCGCGCACTTTTTTCATTCCAATATTAGTCACTGCACATATTTGCTTATTTTCTTTTTCTTCATACAACTCAATTCTCGAATCGTCTATACTGTTTATAATTTCAACTGAATTATCAGTCGATCCATCATCGACAATAATCAATTGAAGTTTCGAATATGTTTGCTCCAACACACTTCTTATCGATTTTTCAATTGTGTCCGCATGATTATAATTAACCATCAATACACTTACAAGATCTTTTTTCATTATTGTCCTATTCCTCTCCGTCAATACATATATATTATTTTTCAAGCTTTATCCTTTGATTTTATAATATTATTTAAATATCTTTTTAAAATTCAAACATATAATCCGGATAATCATTATGCCCCGTCTCTAAGCAATTTCCATCAACAGTAATTTTTATTCTATCCGCCCGATATGCTTTTATAAAAGTATTGC